>Ga0209700_109158_pt1 | contig 11785 bp, 3 predicted proteins | sample SiratroredBW_FD_187528 | JGI IMG/M metagenome (GOLD analysis project Ga0209700, IMG submission 187528) | Root nodule microbial communities of legume samples collected from California, USA - Siratro red BW (SPAdes) (version 2) | ecosystem: Host-associated > Plants > Roots > Nodule | place: USA...
TATATATATATATATATATATATATATATATATATATATATATATATATATTACAAAAGATATAAGTTTCAAATATAATATTAAAAATCATATATAGATTCCTTTGTGTACCTTCAAACACTATGTCTAAGTCTTCTTGAAGCCCTCTTAAATAAAAAATTGACTTATCCATATAAATGATTCAATTCACAATGATGATGTTACATGGAAGCTTAACCAGTAAACTAAAAAGAGCTTTAACAAGATAAAGAAAAAAGAAAAGAATGGTTGGATTGATGTGACACACCTTCACCACTTTAATTTTGTATCATGAGAATAGTATTTCACCATCAGTAATTATTTTCTTAAAATTATTTTTTATGTAAAATCATTAATGTAGTATGTGAAGATAATATAGCAGTTTATTTCTTATATTATTTCATGCCTTTTATTAATATTTTTTTTATTACAATTTCATCCCTTGGTTTTTTTTGCAAATCTCCAAACCAAACACAATCAAAGAAAATAGAATCACTTAGTCAGTGAAATTTATTTAATAAATGGATTAGGTGGATGAAAATTAGTGTGTGAAATTTATTTTATAAATGGATTAGGTGGATGAAAGGGTGGTTGCAAACCAAGTTTATATACTAATTGTGTTATAAATGAAGAATATAATTATTAGAATAATAGTTCTTAAAATTTATATACTAATTATTATAATAATAGTTTATGTTAAAGTCTAAAGGATATAATTATATATATATATATATATATATATATATATATATATATATATATATATATATATATATATATATATATTACAAAAGATATAAGTTTCAAATATAATATTAAAAATCATATATAGATTTCTCTATATACCTTCTTACACTATGTCTTCTTGAAACCCTCTTAAATAAAAAATTAATTTATGCATGTAAATGATTCAATTTACAGTGATGATGTTACATAGAAGCTTAAGAAACAAAATAGAAAGAGCTTTAATGAGATAAAGAAAGAAGAGAAGAATGGTTGGATTGATGTGACACACCTCCATCTTTTTAATTTTGTACGAGTTATCATACTAGTTATCATGCAAGTAATATTTCACCATCAGTAATTATTTTCTTACAATTTTCATGCAAAATCATTAATGTAGTATGTGAAGATAATATAGTGTAATTTTTTATGTTATTTCATAACTTTTATTAATATTTTTTTATTGCAATTTCATGCCTTGGTCTTTTTTTACAAATCTCCAAACCAAACACAACCAAAGAAAACAGGATCATTTAGTCAGTGGAATTTATTTAATAAATGGATTAGGTGGATGAAAGGGTGGTTGCAATCCAAGTTTATATACTAATTGTGTTATAAATAAAGAATATAATTATTAAAATAATAAATCTTAAAAATTTATATACTAATTATGTTAGACCATGTTTATGTTAAACCCTAAACCATGTAATTAATATATATATATATATATATATATATATATATATATATATATATATATTACAAAAGACATAAGTTTCAAATATAATATTAAAAATCATATATAGATTCCTCTGTATACCTTCTTACACTATGTCTATGTCTTTTTGAAGCCCTCTTAAATAAAAAATTAACTTATGCATGTAAATGATTCAATTTACAATGATGATGTTACATAGAAGCTTAAGAAGCAAAATAAAAAGAGCTTTAATGAGATAAAGAAAGAAGAGAAGAATGGTTGGATTGATGTGACCATGGTAGTTAAAATGGAGAGTTTAGTTGTAAAATCCTAAAATTTTACAATTTTACATGCTTAATACTATTCAAATTCCACTTAAGATCTTATGGATCCTAGAACAAAATTGCAAAACTTGTGATCTGGATTTCTCCTATATATCAAACTGTTCACATTTTTTAGTTAATGTCCAAATTCAAAATTAATGTATTTAAATTGTGACTTTGTTACATGTGTCATCACTATCCTATTTATCCAATTAAATTATTGTAATTAAAATAAAATTAAAAAAATGAAGAGTCTCACTGCACATTTACTCCTCTCTAATTTTCAATAACATTTCAGTTGAAGAGCTTTTTACTTTGCCTACACGCTCACTCCTCCTTTCTGATTGGGTTTATTTCAAATTCATATAAAATAAATTAATTTAATTAAGGCAGATAAAGAGTCTCCTCTTGTTTGCAGGACTCCACTTCACTCTCAGACTCACAAAACTGGCAGTTTGTGTATATGAGATTCTTGACAGTTTTATTAAGTAGAATTATTTATTTATTTTTTGACAAAAATATTATTATATATATATTTATATATTTTAAAAAAAGTAAGATCTATTATTCGTATTACAATTTTTCACGATTTTTGATTTTATGAACTCTTCACGATCCTACTCAAAATCTCCATTGTATACCTTGGATGTGACACACCTCCACCTCTTTAATTTTGTACGAGTTATCATGCAAGTAATATTTCACCATCAGTAATTATTTTCTTAACCATTTTTTATGCAAAACCATTAATGTGAAGATATATATTTTATATATTATTTCATGCCTTTTATTAGTACTTTTTTTTATTGCAATTTCATGCCTTGGTCCTTTTTTGCAAATCTCCAAACCAAACACAATCTAAGAAAACTCAATGAAATTTATTTAATAAATGGATTAGGTGGATATTTAATAAATGGATTAGGCGGATGAAAGAGTGGTTGCAATCCAAGTTTATATATTAATTGTGTTATAAATAAAGAATATAATTATTGGAATAATAAATCTTAAAAATTTATATACTAATTATGTTAGACCATCTTTATGTTAAACCCTAAATCATGTAATTAAATTTTATATATATATATATATATATATTACAAAAGATATAAGTTTCAAATATAATATTAAAAATCATATATAGATTCCTCTATATACCTTCTTATACTATGTCTATGTCTTCTTAAAGCCTTCTTAAATAAAAAATTGACTTATACATGTAAATGATTCAATTTACTTTCATGCAAAATCATTAATGTAATATGTGAAGATAGTATAACATATATTTTTTATATTATTTCATGCCTTTTATTAATACTTTTTTGTTGCAATTTCATGCCTTTGTCCATTTTTGCAAATCTCCAAACCAAACACAATCTAAGAAAACAAAATTAATTAGTGAATGAAATTTATTTAATAAATGGATTAGGTGGATGAAAGGGTGGTTGCAATCCAAGTTTATACTAATTGTGTTAGACCATGTTTATGTTAAATTGTAAACCATGTAATTAAATATTAATATATATATATATATATATATATATATATATATATATATTACAAAAGATATAAGTTTCAAATACAATATTAAAAATTATATATAGATTCCTTTGCATTACTTCTTAAACTATGTTTATGTCTGCCTGAATCCCTCTTAAATCAAAAAGTTAACCAATACATGTAAATGATTCAATTTACAATGATGATGTTACATGGAAGCTTGATAGACAAAATAAAAATAATAAATGATTCAATTTACAATGATGATGTTAGGTTGAAGCTTGATAGACAAAATAAAAAGAATAAATGATTCAATTTATAATGATGATGTTTTCATGGAAGCTTGATAGACAAAATAGAAAGAATTTTAATTGGAGAAAGAAAAAAAAAAGAATAGTTGGATTGATGTGACACAACTTCACCTCTTCAATTTTTGTAGGAGTTATCATGTAATTAATATTTAACTATCAATAATTATTTTCTTAACAATTTTACATGCAAAATCATTAATGTATTATAAGGAATCTTTAGAATTGATTTATTCCACTGACTAAATGCTTCAGTATTCATGTAACTCGATCAAACATACCTTTTCCTATAACATTGAAATTGTCAAAAAAATAACTAAATTAAAATTATTTGAGAAGAAATAATTAAATTAACATTGCATATATAAGTACTTTTAGTTTTATATTTATTTATTATATGAAATTAACAAGTTGGTTCCTAATTATAATACTAATACTACTACCAATAATACTAATAATACCAATACCAATAATAATAATAATAATTAAAATAATAATATTATTACTATTATGTTATATTACATAATTAATTATATTTCATTTATTATAATATAAATATTTATAAGTTTATAATAAAATTTACTATATTCAAAATTTATTATATGAAATTAAAAATACTAATACTAATACTAATAATATTAATACAAATAATAATACTAATAATAATACTAATAATAGTAATAATAATAATACTAATACTACTACTACTAATAATACTAATACTAATAATAATAATACCAACAATAAATAATAATAATAATAATAATAATATTATTATTATTATGTTATATTACATACTTAATTATAACTATATAACTTTATAATAAAACACAATTCACACCTTCATATTTTTGCCAAATCAACTCCCCAAAGCAAACACGATTTAAGAAAACAAAATCAGTTAGTCAATGAAATCTATGGGCTTAATAAATGGATTAGGTGGATGAAAGGGTAGTTGTAATCCATGTTTATATACTAATGATGTTATAAATAAAGAATTTGATTATTAGAATAATAAATCTTAAAAATTTATATACTAATTGGTTAGACCATGTTTATGTTAAACCCTAAACTATGTAATTAAATTTTATATATATATATATATATATATATATATATATATATATATATATATATATATATATATATATATATATATTGTTTTGAAAGAGAAAGTTAAGTAACATATAAGAAAAAAAATCTTAATGCCTTAAGGTTTTGGGTTGAAGGTGGTGTCATTCCCTTGTGTGAGTTCATCTCTTGTCTCCTTTTTTTTTTTATCTCAGCGTGTTTCCTCCTTCGATTTTCCCAACATATATGTATTACCAAAGATATAAGTTTCAAATACAATATTAAAAATCATATATAGATTTCTCTGTATACCTTCTTATACTATGTTTATGTCTTCCTGAATTTCTCTTAAATCAAAAAATTGACATATGTATGTAAATAATTCAATTTACAATAATGATAAGAATAATAAAAATAATTTTAATAGAAAGAAAAAGAAAAGAACAGTTAGATTGATGTAATACAACTCCATCTCTTCAATTTTTGCAAAAGTTATCATGCAAGTAATATTTCATCATCAATAATTATTTTCTTAACAATTGAACATGCAAAGTCATTAATGTAATATAAAGAATCTTTAGAATTGATTTATTTCACTAAGTGCTTCAGTATTGACGTAACCAGATTAACTAGATATTTTCCTATAAGATTGAAATTGTCAAAAAATAACTAAATTAAAATTATTTTAGAGAAATAATTAAATTAAAATTGTATACATAAGTACTTTTAGTTTTATATTTATTTATTATATGAAATTAGCAATTTCGTTCCTATATTTATAAACTAACTTTTGTTTTAGTACATATGCGAATGGAATTTCTATGTTGCTTGAAAGTCTCTGAGTAATCCTTATGCAAATAACTTTTGTTTCGATATATACGGTTAGTTATGAACATTTAAAATTAGTTTCTTTAGATAAAATTACTCAGATAGTTAGGTAACACTGTAAAATAGTTAGGTAACACTGTAAGCTAGTGGATTATTATGCATAATTTTGTCTATTTTATATATATGTTGTTAACAAAAAGAAATATTCATTACATTATCTTTTCCCACTTGTGCACTGTTATTACAATAATTGATTTCAGACACATTAGTAAAGTCATATTTACAGCGAATATGACTTTGGTATTGCATGGAGATGAAGAAGAGAAACCAGGCCACTAAAATTTGTAAAAGTATATATAAACACTCTATCAACTCAAACTATTCATATTTTCATGATAAACAAAGAAGAGTTATTAGCTTATGTGCTCAAGTCAATTTTTTTCAGCACTAATTGAAGAAGACAGAATAAGAAAAATAAAATATTCCATTTGTTATAATTAATTATATATAGATAAACTAATTTTTAGAAATTATGTCACATTAGTTTCTCCAGACATGAAATTTTAATATTGTGTATAAATTTAATTTATTTTATTTTACAAAAATAATTTTATTTATTTATTTATTTTCGAAGTGTTTTCATGTAAAAAGTTATTTAAATAAACTCTTCGTACCAAGTAAGGGATAAAAACTAAAAAAAGTAGAAAAAGATTTGAGAATTGAAAAACTAGAAGATGAATATAGTTATAATCTAACAAAAATAAAAATAATTATTTAAAAAATAATAGCAAAGTTACTGGATTTAATGAGTCCAGTCTTTTTCTTAAACAGATAATAAACATGCACATGCGCAAATTATTGTATGAAAAACGGAATCACCAAACCAAATCTTACATATCTTACCTCCAAAGCAAATGTTTATTTGTCATATAACATAAACTTGAAAAAATATATGAAATTCACACAACACAATCTACTTTCTACTACATAAATAACCTAATATTATTACACAAGATTATTGGATATTTAAAAGACCATGTTTTCAGTAGAATGTATTGTGTTACACAGTTCAAGGTACATGGTCATTATATATAAAGGAGCAGTTTTCAGTCATAAATGACCCTATAATACAACAATTGGTGTCAGACACATAAGTAAGCATGCTTGACTATAATTGAAGATGTTATGGAGAGCTCACTGATTGTGAAAATATTCTAAATCTGTACCTTTCGAGACTGCAAGTGCATTCATTGCTTCTAAATGGAAGAAACGTAGGAAGAGAATGTACATCAATTTCTCAGATGATGTTACTTATGGAATTGTACATTCCATTTCTTAGCAATAGATCTATTATCTTATATGTGGAGAAACAAAAGACGAGAACGGAACTTATTCTGATTATGATGATTATGATAACATTCATATTAGTGTTGTCACATGTAGTTTTGAAATCAAGATAAGTTGACTAAGGTTCATTTGCTGGTATTGATAGAGTTCTTGATTTTTTTTTACAGATTTCTTGACTAAGGTTCATTTGCTGGTATTAATCATTTACAGATTTCTTTGGAAACCTCCTTAGACTATGTTTGCACTATGTTTTCCCTGTAAAGATTAAAAATCATAAACAGATTCCTTTGGGGACCTCTTTGCACTATGTTTCCCTCTGGAAAAATTAAAAATCATATACAGATTTTTTTAGAGACCTTCTTGCATTATGTTTCTTCTTGTAGTCCTCTTAAATCAAGAATTGACTTATGCATATAAATGATTTAATTTATAATAATGTTATATAAAAGTTTGACAGATAAAATAAAAAAAGTTTTAATGTGAGAAAGAAAGAAAAAAAAGTTGATGTGACAGAATTTTACCCTTCAATTTTTGCAGGAGTTATCATAAAAGTAATATTTCATCATTAATAATTATTTTCTTACTAATTTTACATGTAAAGCCATTAAAGCCATTAATATATCATAGAAAATCTTTAAAATTGATCTATTCCACTGTCTAAGTGACCTTCTTGCATTATGTTTCCCCCTTAGTGCTCTTAAATCAAGAATTGACTTATGCATGTAAATGATTTAATTTACAATAATGTTACATAAAAGCTTGCTAGAAAAAATAAAAAGAGTTTTAATGTGAGAAAGAAAGAACAGAAGTTGATGTGAGAGAATTCTACTCCTTGAGTTTCTGCAGAAGTTATCATAAAAGTAATATTTCATCATTAATAATTATTTTCTTACTAATTTTATATATAAAGGCATTAATATATCATATATATATCTTTAAAATTCATCTATTCCACTGTCTAAGTGCTTCGGTATTTTTGTAGTCAGATCAACCAGATATTTTTCATGTAACATTTAAATTGTCAAAGAATAACTAAATTAAAATAATTTTAAAAGAAATAATTAAATTAAGATGACATATTTGAATACTTTTAGTTTATATTTATTTATTATATGAAATTAATAATTTGGCTCCTATATTTATAAACTAACTTTTGTTTTAGTCCATATGCGTATGGAATTTCTATATTCTTGTCATATACTTGAAAAAATTTGCTTTTTAGTTCCTATAGCTTCAAAGTCTATGTGTAATCCTTATACACTGCATGTCGAATCTCACCTGCAACATACTAATTAGCTATTTCTATTTTCTTTCTTCTATAGCTTTCTTTAAAAGATTTTCTTGTTTTGTGTTCATGATACAACTCAATCACGGATTGGATTGTTTACTGTGTCATGCATTTTAATACATCTTCAACTTTTCATATTGAAGCAGTTTATACATTTATTTTTTTTGGTATTGCATGGAGATAAAGAAGAGAAACCCTAGAATTTGTAGAAGTATATAAACACTCCATCAATTCAACGATTCATATTTTCATGATAAACAAGGAAGAGTTATTAGCTTATTACGTGCTTAAGTCAATTTTGTTTTCCACACTACTTCAAGAAGAATAAGAAAAATAAAATAAAATTTATATCAATTATAATTAATTATAGGTAAACTAATTTTTAGAAATTATGTCACATTAGTTTCTCCAAACATCAATTTTTAATATTGTGTATAAATATAATTTAATTTAATTTACAAAAATAATTTTTATTTACTTATTTATTTATTATTTTTAGAAGTGAATTTTCGTGTAAAAAGTTATTTAAATAAACTCTTTGTACCAAGTAAGGAAGGGATACAAACTAACAAAAAGTAGAAAAAGATTTGAAAATTAAAAAACTTGAAACATATAATAATTTACAATTTTGTAGACATATAGGAACAACTAGCTCCAGAATGAGAGGACTTGAATGGAGTCTGAACTCAATTTGTTATTAATAAAATCCACCAAGTAAGATCATTCAAGGCAATAATATATAAGCAAGATGAAACATTTTTATATTGGTTCACCCTAATCTTGGGCTACGGCCAGTTAGTTCTCCCTTTAACAACCGTTCAAGAGGTTCCATTGTTTAGCAAATAATTACATACACAAACCCCAGCTTACAATAAGTACACAAACATCTTTAGGTTAGAAAATTAATTGATTATATATTAATATGTAATAGTTATATATATATATATTTATATTAATCTATAATATAATATAATTATAATTAATATTTAAAAATAAAACATAAAAATATTATATATTATATAAATTTTATAATAAAAGTGTTAAGTAATATTATTAATAAAATATATTAAAAGTAATATTATTAATAAAATATATTAACAATTATTAATAATATTAAAATAGCTATAATCTAATAAAAGTTAAAAAATATATTTTAAAAATTATTCACATTCAATAAATTAATTATATTTTACTCTAAATTAAATTTTAGTTTAGAGATAATTATGTAATTTAACATTTTATAAGTATTTTAAAATAAATTATTAATTTCATAATAAATTTTTATTTTTTAATCATAAGTATAAATTATAATTTTATAAATTTATATATTAAAAAATATTAAAATATTTATTCCATTTATCACATCATTCACAAATTTTTCACTTAAATCTCATCATCTTTGTCTTAATTCAAACAACTTAAATTTTCACATACTTTTGTCTTAAAGCAATTCAAATCTACTATTTCAACTCCACTCTTCAATCCAAACAAAGTCGAGGTGTAACATTGAAGTTGTTTACCTCATATATCTTGTACGAAATAATTATATTAAAATTATTTTAGAAGAAATAGTTAAATTAAGGTTGAATATATGAGTAATTTTATTTTTATATTTATTTATTATATGAACTTATATTAAAACATTCATGTTTATATCATTTTGTTGTATAACATTTTACTGTTATTATTAACCACTAGACCTAGACTAAGAAAAAAAAATCAGTCAGAGCAATTTGTGGCTTAATAAATGAATTAGGTGAATGAAAGGGTGTTTGCTTAATCAGAATCTAATTCTAGAATTTAAGCTGATAAAAGGTTTGAGGTGAGAGGATCCATTTGCACCTTTTTTATTTCTAAGCAAAAATTTATTGGAAGGAGTAAAAGTTGGACATAAAGAACTATAGATAAATATTCTTCAATTTGCCAATGATAATAATTTCTATTAAGGCAAGTTTGGAGAGGAGAATATAATATTATTAAAAGTGTTTTGAGATGTTTTAAATTTACTTTAAAAATAAATTTTCATAAAAATAAATTTTCATAAAAGTAAGATAGTGGGTTTGGGGATACATGAGTATGACATGGAGAAGTATTGTAAGTGTTGAATTTCAGAATTATTAGCTGAGAATGGTGGTTGGTGGAAATCTCAGAAAACACGAGTTGTGGCAAGAAATAGTGTATAAAATTAAAAAAAAATTTAGGAAGGTGAAAAGGAAGAGTTGTATCATTTGCTAATAGAATAGGCTTGATAAAGGTTGTTATCGCTACTTTACCTTTATATTATACATCATTCTATAAAATACCATCTCAGGTTAAAATGAAAATAAAAAATAACGTTGTGTGATATAAAATTGGGACGTACCAAGAGAAAGTTGCTCGATTTAATGAACTTCCATCCCAAATAAATGGTTAAATAAATATAAAATGGTTAAGAAAATTATGGAAGAGAGAAAAAGTATCAAGTAAAAGCTGTTCTTCAGAAACAATCCAAAGACAAAACAACACCACCACAAAATGATCCTCAACCACTTTATTTTCCTCAAGGGTTGTAGCAGATGAAGTGAGAGGATTTCTCAATCAACTTTTAACACAGATAACAAACATGCACATGCGCAAATTATTGTATTAAAAACGGAATCACCAAACCAAATCTTACATATCTTACCTCACAAAAGAAACAATTTATTTATCATAGAACATAAACTTGAAAAACATATGAAATTCACACAACACACTTTACTTTCTACTACATAAATAACCTAATATTATTACACAACATTATTGGATATTCAAATAGAATATGCAATATCACATATCACTCGTACTCTTTTCTCTTCTTTCTTCTTATTTTCTAATCCTCTGAGTTGATGAGGAAGGGCAACAATATCACAAGCATCCACCATGGAACTGATGGAAACATGTCAAGGAAAAGAAGAAGCATGCGTCGAGCAGGCCTTAGGGATAACACCATGAGCAAAACCAAAGGTAGCAACACTATCAACGCTGCAACAGTTATCATTACCCTTACCAAAATTAACTTCATCATCAACTTCTTTTCTTTCCAACCACCACCACCAAAAATAGAGTCTAAAAGAAACAAGTTTTCAGTAGAATGTATTGTGTTACACAGTTCAAGGTACATCACCATTATATATAAAGAAGCAGTTTTCAGTCATAAATGGCCCTATAATACAACAATTGGTGTCAGACATATAAGTAAGCATGCTTGACTATAATTGAAGATGTTATGGAGAGCTCACTGATTGTGAAAATATTCTAAATCTGTACCTTTCGAGACTGAAAGTGCATTCATTGCATCTAAACGGAAGAAACGTAGGAAGAGAGTGTACATCAATTTCTCATGAGATTAGATCATGTTACTTATGGAATTGTACATTTCAATCTCCTAGCAATAGATCTATTGTCTTATATTTGGAGAAACAAAAGACAAGAATGGAACTTATTCTGATTATGATGATTATGATTACATTCATATTAGTGTTGTGTTTTGAAATCAAGATAAGTTGACTAAGGTTCTTTTGCTGGTATGATAGAGTTCTTTTTTTTTTCTAAATCTATTCTTTAAGTTTTTGTGTAACATCAATGTATGAGATGTTAAATAAATTTACTTCTATTTGAATATATATATATAAAAAGATATTACAAAAGATTAAAAAGATAAAAG
>Ga0209700_109160_pt1 | contig 11783 bp, 8 predicted proteins | sample SiratroredBW_FD_187528 | JGI IMG/M metagenome (GOLD analysis project Ga0209700, IMG submission 187528) | Root nodule microbial communities of legume samples collected from California, USA - Siratro red BW (SPAdes) (version 2) | ecosystem: Host-associated > Plants > Roots > Nodule | place: USA...
ACATCAAAATGAAAAAAATAAAAAAAAAAAAAAGCCTATTTTCAATTCCTGTGGCACCCTTCCCCAGTTGCTTTTCATTGGTGTTATATATATATATACTTTCTTGTCAGATTAAACCCTAAACCAAAAAATTCACAACCTCATTCCTTTCCTCTCACCCTTATTTTGCTTCAACAATGATCAAAGGCAAAGACGTCTACGATGTAGTGGCAGGTATTGTGCCCCTCTACGTTGCTTTGTTCTTAGCATATGGCTCTGTCCGTTGGTGGAAGATCTTCTCTCCAGAACAGTGCTCTGGTATAAGCCGTTTTGTGTCGGTTTTTGCAGTGCCCTTCCTCTCCTTCAATTTCATATCCGGCAATGACCCTTACACCATGAATTTCAGGTTCTTAGCCGCCGACATTCTTCAAAAGGTTGTGATTTTGGTTGCACTTGTTCTGTGGAACACTTTCACAAAGTGGGGTAGCCTTAACTGGACCATCACACTCTTCTCACTCTCCACTCTTCCCAACACACTCATCATGGGGGTTCCTCTTCTCAAAGCCATGTACGGCGACTTCACAGCCACCCTCATGATCCAAATTACGGTTTTCCAAATTGTGATTTGGTACACTGTCTTGCTGTTCATGTTTGAATATAGAGCGGCTAAGCTACTCATTCTAGAGAAATTCCCTGATACTGCAGCTGCTATATCCTCCGTTAGGGTTGATTCAAACGTTGGTTCTCTCAGTGGCAGGGAGATTCTAGAAACTGATGCAGCAATAGGAGAAGATGGGAATGTTCATGTGGCGGTGAGGAGCATGTCACGTTCTGTGTCCGTTCCAATAAACGTCAATTGGACTGAGATCTATTCGGTGGAATCATATAGAGAACCAAGATTCACAAATTCAAACTTTAGTGCCACAGGTTTGCACCCGCATGGTCCCAAAAGGTTGAAAATGCATGAGAAAAGTTTTCCAAGAAGCAAGAGTGTTGGTGATTATTTGGTTTCTCCGTCTCTGAAACCAATAGAGCACAAGGAGACAGACAGTAACAAGGTTGATTGTGCAAGCGAAACTTCTGCATCAAAAGGTAACTTTTTCTCAGAAGAATCACATTTACACTTCTTTTTCCTACTTTCGTATATTTTTGGGTAAAAAAATATTCTTTTATTAAAATGAACAAATTGTGCCTAATAAGATTTCAAACTAAGAAAATAATATTTACACGTGACGTGACGCACTCAGTGACTCTGTATATTTTGTCTTTTTGCCCTTGAATCCTCTAAAGTTCTTAAAATACATTTTACACTGCATAAAGTTAAAAATGGTAGGATACATAAATACATTTTACTCTGTATTTATTAAACTTAGAAAAATAATCATAATTAAAAATATCTTATATAAGGATAATTAACGCAAGAAATATGTTGACTGTATTATTTTTTTAAATCTGCCCCGAGTTTTGACTCTTAGATGTGCCACATATGATATGAAAAAATGGCATCTACATAAATTCAATAAAGGGTTTTTAAATGTAATTGTTAATAGTATAATATCACCCCCATGATGTTGGTATATAATTTCAATTGTGTTTAATACCATTCATAATATTGTGATGTAATAGAATGTGTTATTAAAACAAACACATTCTTTTAAATGTAGTTGTGCATGAAGAAGTTAAAATTGAAGGTGGTAAAGATCCTGTATTGGGAATTCAGGACGAGAACAGTAATGGAGATTCAAATAGAAGACAAGAAATGCCTCGTGCTAGTGTCATGATAAAGCTTATTCTCACTATGGTTTGGAGGAATCTTCTAAGAAACCCTAATACCTATGCAAGTGTTTTGGGTCTTGTTTGGTCTCTCATATTTTTTAGGTATTTCTTCTATCTCTTTAATTTCTTTCTAATGTCTCTTTCTACATTGATGTATGTAAATCACACCCAAAAGTTAAAAATAAAGTAAAATAAAAGTAGTTAATAGTATATTATATGTACCATTCATCAATCATGGTTACTTGTGAACAGATGGAAGATTAAGACGCCATCTATAATAAAAGGATCCATAGAAATAATTTCTAACGCTGGGTTTGGAATGGCCATCTTCAGTTTAGGTAAGTCATATTTCAACCTTCTTTTTTTGTGACCTTACCTTGTTGGACATATTTACTTAATATCAAATGGTTTTATAAGGTAAAATTTGACCAGTTTTAGAAATGTAGTAGTTTCATAGTAAATTAAGGCATATCAAAATAATTGAAGTGTTCTTCATTATTTTTTTTATGATAATAAGTTGTAATGTGTGTGTCTATGGCCATCTTTACTTAATTAAACAGGTTTATCCATGGCATTACAACCTAAAATCATTAATTGTGGAAAAACTCGAGCTATAATTTCAATGGTAATTAGGTTCTTGGTTGGTCCAGTAGTGATTCTTGCAACCTCTAAAGCCATGAATATCAATGGAGTTCTTTTAAAGGTTGCAGTTGTTCAGGTGAAACAAAATTCACTTGTGAACTCTTGAAATTAACAACATTGAATTATTATTATTATTATTATTATTATTATTATTATTATTATTATTATTATTATTATTATAATATAGTTATTTGTGACACCATGGTGTAATTTTGTAGGCATGCCTTCCACAGGCTGTTGTTGCCTTTATTTTTGCCAAAGAATATGATCTCCATGCAGACATACTCAGCACAGCGTAAGTGTGTGAATTTATTTATATAGTAAAAATATACTATTCATCGATGGATTAAAAGCAACTATATTAAGTTCTAATTGAATTCAAAAATTTTGCAGGGTTAGCTTCGGAATGGTGGTTTCATTGCCCGTAACAATAATCTACTACATGATTCTTGGACTCTAAAACTTTTCTTAGAAAAATACCTATGTGTGTAGCATTTGAAGTAGTGTTATCAAATGAGAAAAAAAAAACATTATTAATTTTATAGAAATAATAGATCTAAGTGATACGTGGCTTAAAGTGTATTTTGAAATCTATTTTAAGAGATAAAACTTTTGTTTCAAACAATATAAGTTTGTACAATTGTTTAGTAATCTCACATAAAATGTGTTTATACATTTATAAGAAATTGTTTATAATGAAGTCATAAAATTCGCAAATTAAGTGTTATTAAATAACATCAATTGGCTGTTCAAAAAAAAATTAAATAACATCAACGATAATAGGAGACATTGTTTTAAAAAGAATACAGAGGATTTACTCCAGTTTACCATTAATTAGGACGTTATGTTTAACTATAATTGATAATTTAAAAAAAAAAACAAAAAGACAAATGTATTAAATTATTGCAGGTAGTAAAAATAGTTAATGAATATCATTTTTAAAAAGAGGGAAAGAATGAAAGTTAGAGAATTTTAATTATTTTTTAATTGAATTAATTTAATTGAACCAGCAATTCATCATTAGCAACTTAAGCTATCAGAACTTGAATCATAAAACACCAGAAACAAATGTCCTAGTCCTAAGTGTTGCAAAAAGTTTATAAAAATCTTAAATTTCTTGTAAAGTGATTAAAGTCTAAATTATCTAATTAGCAATGTGGTTTACCATACAAGATTTGACTACTAAAATTTATTACATAGTGTCACTAGTTATGTGTGACACTCCACTTAAGTCTCTTAAAATATTCTTATATTTTTTTTTTCTATCTGCACAAAAACCTAAATGTATTATACCTTTACTTTCAATATTCTACCTCATCACAAAATAAATTTTACGCTTTCATTATTTTGACTTACTATAAATGCATTTTATACATTATGAGTCAAATCATAAAACTATTTTTTTTCCTTTCAATTTGCTATATGCATGTGAGCATGTAGGTTTATTTTTTAATAATGTATCTTTATCAAAATTAAATATGTAAAATCGTCAAATTCACTTCTGAGAGCTCAAGATAAAAATAAAAAGTGGAGTATCACTCTTACAAATGTATCTTACAAACTTAAAATTTCATATATTTAAAAGTGAAGTCATTTAAATTCTAAGTCATTCGTATTTCTTCAATCTAACTACATTCAAATGAACTTCAAAATAAAATTCCAATTCTAGAACTCCCTATCCTCTTAACAAAAAATCAAGAAAGAAGAAAATAAGAGAATGTTTAAAATTCAAAATTTTTAAAAAAATATCGAAAGATCTACTTGGTTGAATTTGGGTAGTGCATTTCATGCTTGCACATGTTTCTCATGTCTTCATTTGAACATGCTTTCCATGCCTCTCTTAGATACTCCTTTGGTCAAGTTTGAAATCTTCCATTAAGGCTTCAATTTGGGTCCACATGATGCTTTTTTTCTTCTTTTGTTCTTCCACTCTTTTGTCTTATTTTGGCCACTCCATATACTTTTACCGTCTTGAGAAAGTCCAACTAATCCTATTTTTAACATTATTAATTGCACTTGAATTTAAAAAATAAATTATAAGAATTAAAGTCTAAAGAATATAAAATAAAAAAAACAACTATTTTATTGAGTAAAAACATATTGTTTCGTTTCTAGTTTTTCTTTTAATAATTATATATTCTTACTCATTTTTTTCATTTATGCTCTCATCAAAAGTGAATTATGTCCTTTCACTATAAAAAAAATTATGTAATAACTAATTTAAAGATTAAAATCAATTTTTTTTAGTTACTAAATTTTCTTATTTTAAAGATTAATAAATTAACTTTTAAAATCAAATTTTCTTGTTCTTAACGAAAATTTGAAAAAATAATTAAAATCTTCTGATGTGACAATGTTAAGAATATTTTGGGTTGAGCTTTCTCTTTCTTTCTATCCTTATTGTCCTCGACATAACAATAAATTGGCATTGGAAAGAAGAATATATGTCATATTGAAATTGGAGACTATCTACTTTTGAGTACAAATGTTTTTCCATATATGATCGAGGAGAACAACCTGAAACATCACATCTTATCTTACTGACACCAGACTATAATTTTTATTTAAGTGGTAATATTTTGATATTATTATTTATTTTGACATTATTTAATATTGATATATATTATTATTTTATTTATATATAATATTTTTTATTAATAAAATACAGAGTGAAATAGAATTATAATATAAACAGTGATATCAAATTATTATTTTTCATAATTTCTAGGCTGCTATTTCCGACGCTGTGTATTTTCCAGAGAATATAATCTCCACACAGACATATTAATTGCGTCCTTTATAAATTAATAATAATAGAAAATGCAATTTTTGGTGTGTGAATAACATGCATCAACATGAATTATTAAAGAAATTTCTAAATTTTGCAGGGTATATTGGGATTGGTGGCTGTGTTTGCCATAATAATGATAATAATATACTTCACACTTCTTGAACTGTAATAATTCGTCAAAATCCAATTTTGTATGCGCAGCAAAGTGCATAAAAAAGTATTTCATATAAAAAGTTGACTCTGGCCTTCAAATACTTCAAGTCTAATAGATAAGTTGATGGTGGCTTTAAATTCAGTTATGTGACGTCTCTTAATTAGTAAAAAATAGTTATTTTTATTTGAATAATAAAGAAGGTCAGTAACATGCAGAAAGTCTTCAAGTGTGTGTCCATTGAATTTGAGTTTTGTGCATATGGTTGAAATCTGTTGGGGTTCCAACGCATAGTGGCTATGAATGGCAAACTGACAAAACATAAATCTAATACTAATTCTAAAAGTTGATTTTGTAAAATTGAATGACACTTAAATTCCTCTTTCTCATGACAGGGAATTGAGCCTGAGAAGCATATCAGCAAATTCAAAAGAAACATATGGAAATCTCATACACATCAAAATCACTTACCAGACAAGAACTTCTTCTTTAACAAGCCTATGATTTGATTCCTGCATACCGCATTACCGTACATGTGGAATTTAATAATCTTTTCAATCAAGAGGGTCATTCTCAAAGCAATGTTAATGGCTAGAGAACAATCCGATTTCACCACCGACTGGTTGAATCCATAGTTACCATACATGCTTATTAGAGAGGGTAATATATCAAACGTTTCTGCATATTTCTGCTATGTCCCCAAAAATAACATACGGATCTGTTATTTGCTGCTAAGGATGCGAGTTTATTACTTTAATGAAGAAGTTCAGAGACAAGTAATTTGTAACATCGTGCAACTATTGAGGTTGCCGAGATTCTATTCACACAGCACTACAAAAGTCAATGAAAATCAATACATGAGTACAGTATCCAATAATGAGACGTAATTAACTATTGTTGTTAATTTCTGCTTTAAGAAGACACGTAAATAAGGAGAAGACCAGCATTGAATATTTCAGTATTTTCAACTGGCACCCTTCTCCCACCAGAAGTTGCTTTTCATTGGTGTTATATATACTTTCTTTTCAGATTAAACACACCACAAAATTCACAACCTCTTTCGTTTCCTCTCACCCTTATTTTGCTTCAACAATAATCAAAGGCAAAGAAGTGCACGATGTAGTGGCAGCTATTGTGCCCCTCTACGTGCCTTTGTTCCTAGCATATGGCTCTGTTCGTTGGTGGAAGATCTTCACCCCAGAACAGTGTCTGGTATAAGCCGTTTTGTGTCGGTTTTTGCAGTGCCCTTCCTCTCCTTCAATTTCATATCTGGCAATGACCCTTAAACCATGAACTTCAGGTTCTGATGCTAATGGAAGACATGCTGCGAGGAATAGAGTTAGGTCTTATGAGCTTGAGACCATGGAATCTTCAAAGGGTGTTGATTTTGCAAGCCAAACTGGTGCATCAAAAGGTAACTTTTTCTCACAAGAATCGCATTTACACGTGACGACGCATGCACACTCAGACTCTTGAATTCTGTCTAAAGTTCTTAAGATATATAAATACATTTTACTCCTTATTCATTAAGCTTAGAAAAATAATCATGATTAAAAGTATTTTATATAAGGATAACTAATGCAAGAAATATTTTGACTGTATTCTTTTCTAAATCAGCCCCGACTTTTGACTCTTAGATGTGCCAGATATGATATGGTCAGCCTATACTTTATATATATATATATATATAAAGGGTACCAACCTCTTACATAAATGTAAATTCTGTTCATAGTTATATATAGAAATTAGCAACAGGAGCAGTAGATGTAAATTAAAAACATTCACATTACATTTTATAATATTATAGATGCTAATTGATTGATTGCTAGATGCACATTACATGTGTTTAATTATGTACTCAAATTCTGATAATTATAAAACAAGATTGTTATGGTAGAATAGATTTCTATATATAAGAGATAATGTCTCACCTTTATTAAATTTGTTATTTGTTGAAAAAAACGACATATTACATTTTACTAAAAAAATGTCACAAAACTAGTTATTAAATTATATTTTTTATCTATGAAATATTATATTATATTTATATGAATGTTTCTTGGTCAAATATATTTTATAAATTAATTTTAAAGCAGGTAATAACAATTAGAAGATTTTAATGCATATTTTAATATATATATATATATATATATATTGAATTTTATAATATATGGTTATACTTTATTTAGTAATAAATTATATACATATAAAGCCAATATAGGTTTTAAAAAGCCTATAGATTCAAATTGGCTGTCTAATAACAATAAATTTATTTATCAAATATAATTTGTAGTGAAATTAGTCAGCTTAAAAATTAAGATATGACTACATATATGTGTGTGAAATTTATCAATTCATTCATATTATATTATTATTATTTTTTCATAATATATTTTATCAACACTTCTTTTAAATGATAAAAAAAATAAAATATATATTGAATTTTTTCATTTAATGAATTCTATGGTTTATGGTTTAGAAAATATATTGTAAATATTATATGAGCGTATATTTAAGTTTCCTATTTTCAGAGTTGTTTCAATTTCATAAACCAATTTTTAAATATATAAAATAATGATTAAATTTATAAGAAGGTGTATTAATGAAATTAATTAAAGGTGTTGAAGATCCTGTATTGGGGACTCAGAACTATGGAGATTCAAATAGAAGGCAAGAAATGCATCCTGCTAGTGTCATGATAAAGCTTATTCTCATTATAGTTTGGAGGAATCTCCTAGGAAACCCTAATACCTAGGCAAGTGTATTGGGTCTTGTTTGGTCTTTCATATTTTTTAGGTATTTCTTTTATCTCTTTAATTGCTTTCCAATGTCTCTTTCTAGATTGATGTATGGAAATTACACTCAAAAGTTTTAAAAAAGATTAAAGTATTACTAATAGTGTATTATATATACCATTCATCAATCATGATTGCTTGTGAGCATATGGAACATCAAAACGTCATCTATAATAAAAGCATTCATAGAAATAATTTCTAATGCGGGGTTGGGAATGACCATGTCAGTTTAGGTAAGTCTTATTTCAACCTTATTTTCTCTGACCTTACCTTGTTGGACATATTTACTTAATATCAAATGGTTTTATAAGGTGAAATTTGACCACTTTTAGAAATGTAGTAGTTTCATAGTAAAATAATTAATACATGTCAAAATAATTGAAGTGTTTTGATTATTTTTTTTATGATAACAAGTTGTAATGTGTGTGTCTATCACCATCTTTACTTAATTAAACAGGTTTGTCCATGGTATTTAAACCTAAAATCATAAATTGTGGAAAAACTCAAGCTATAATTTCAATGGTAATTAAGTTCTTGGTTGGTCCAATAGTGATTCTTGCAACCTCAAAAGCCATGAATATCAAAGGAGATCTTTTCAAGGTTCAGGTGAAACAAAACTCACTTGTGAATTCTTGAAATTAATAAGATTGAATTATTATTATTATTATTATTATTATTATTATTATTATTATTATTATTATTATTATTATTATTATTATTATTATTATTATTATTATATATTCAAATTCTATAATATAGCTATTTGTGACACCATGGTGTAATTTTGTAGGCATCTCTTCCGGAGGCTATTCTTCCCTTTGTTTTTGCTAAAGAATATAATCTCCATGCAGACATACTCAGCACAGAGTAAGTGTGTGAATTTATTTATAGTAAAAATATATTATTCATCGATGAATTAAAATAAACTATATTAAGTTCTAAATGAATTTCAAAAATTTTGTGGGGTTATCTTCAGAATGGTGGTTGCATTGCCCGTAACAATAATCTACTACATGATTCTTGAACTCTAAATTTTTTCTTAGAAAAATACCTATGTGTAGCATTTGAAGTAGTGTTATCAAATGAGAAAAAAAAAACTTTATTAATTTTATAAAAATAATATATCTCAATTATATAAGTGGATTAAATTGTATTTCACAACCTATTTTAGGAGATAAAATATTTGTTTCAAACAATATAAATTTGTAAAATTGTTTAGTAATCTCACATAAAGCGTGGTTGTGCATTTATAAGAAATTGTTTATAATAAAGTCATAAAATTTGCAAATTAAGTGTTACTAATTAACATTAACGATAATTGGTGACATTGTTTTAAAAAAAATACAGAGGATTTAGTCGAGTTTACCATTAATCATGACGTTATGTTGAACTATAATTGATAATTTCAAAAAAAATAAAAAAGATAAATGTATTAAATTATTGCAGGTAATAATTAGTTTTGAAATTTTTGTAAATTATCATTAAGGAGATGTTGAATTGAATTAATTTAATTGAACCAGCACAATTCGTCATTAGCAATTCAAGCTATCTAAATTTGAATCATAAAACACCCGAAACAAATGTCCTAGTCCTAAGTGTTGCAAAAAGTTTAAAAGAATCTTAAAGTATTGACCTCTATATTTCTTGTAAAGCGATACAAGCCTAAATTATCTAATTAGCAATAATAATTAATTCCACGTAAATGTATTTTTTATCCTCTCATTTGGAAATTAAGACAACAATGCGTTTTAGCATACAAGATTTGGCTACTAAGATTTATTACATAGCGATCACTTATTATGTGTGTCGTACTTAAATCTCTTAAAATATTCTTATATATTATTTCTATCTACACAAAAACCTAATTGTCTTATACCTTTACTTTAAAAAATTCTACCTCATGACAAAATAAATTTTACTCTTTCGTTATTTCGACTTACTTATAAATGCATTTTATACATTATGAGTTAAATCATAAAACCTTTTTTTTTTCCTTTCAATTTGCTATATGCATGTGAGCATGTAGGTTCTTTTTAATAATGGATCTTTATCAATATTAAATATTTATTAATAAACAATAATAAATATGAATCTTATTTTGTTATATAAATTATTGTTTATTTTTAATTTCTGCTTTAAGAAGACACGTAAAACCAGAATTGAATATTTCTGTATTTTCAACTCCTTTGCCACCCTCTCCCACCAGAAGTTGCTTTTCATTGGTGTTATATATACTTTCTTTTCAGATTAAACACACCACAAAATTCACAACCTCTTTCGTTTGGTCTCACCCTTATTTTGCTTCAACAATGATCAAAGGCAAAGACGTGTATGATGTAGTGGCAGGTATTGTGCCCCTCTACGTGGCTTTGATCTTAGCATATGCCTCTGTCCGGTGGTGGAAGATCTTCACCCCAGAACAGTGCTCTGGTATAAGCCGTTTTGTGTCGGTTTTTGCAGTGCCCTTCCTTGCCTTCAATTTCATATCTGGCAATAACCCTTACACCATGAACCTCAGGTTCTTAGCCGCCGACACTCTTCAAAAGGTAGTGATTTTGGTTGCACTCGTTCTGTGGAACGCTCTCACAAAGTGGGGTAGCCTTAACTGGACCATCACGCTCTTCTCACTCTCGACTCTCCCCAACACACTCATCATGGGGGTTCCTCTTCTCAAAGCCATGTACGGAGACTTCACAGCCACCCTCGTTATCGAAATTACGGTTTTCCAAATTGTGATTTGGTACACTGTCTTGCTGTTCATGTTTGAATATAGAGCGGCTAAGCTACTCATTCTAGAGAAATTCCCTGACACTGCAGCTGCTATATCCTCCGTTAGGGTTGATTCAAACGTTGGTTCTCTCAGTGACAGGAAGATACTAGAAACTGATGCAGCAATAGGAGAAGATGGGAATGTTCATGTGGCCGTGAGGAGCATGTCACGTTCTGTGTCCGTTCCATCAAACTTCAATAGCATTGAGATCGATTCGGTGGAATCAAATAGAGAACCAAAGCTGACAAATTCAAATCTTAGTGCCACAGATTTGCACCCACATGGTCCCAAAAGATTGAAAATGCATGAGAAAAATTTGCAAAGAAGCAAGAGTGTTGGTGATTATTCGGTTTCTCCGTGTCCGTCTCTGAAACCAATAGGGCACAAGGAGACAGATAGTAACAAGGCTTCGCACGAGTTTGTTCCAAGAGCACCGTCACCAACTTCTGATGCTAATGGGAGACATGCAAAGAGTAATAGAGTTAGGTCTTATGAGCTTGAGACCATGGAATCTTCAAAGGGTGTTGATTTTGAAAGCAAAACTGGTGCATCAAAAGGTAACTTTTTCTCACAAGAATCACAATTACACGTGACGCATGCACACTCAGACTCTTGAATTCTGTCTAAAGTTCTTTAAGATACATTACACTACATAAAGTTAAAAATTATAGGCTATATAAATACATTTTACTTTTTATTTATTAAACTTTAGAAAAATAATCATAATTAAAAGTATTTTATATAGGGATAATTAATTCAAGAAATATTGTGACTGTATTCTTTTCTAAATCAGCCCCGACTTATGTGCCAGATATGATATGGTTAGCCTATACTTTATATATATATATATATATATATATATATATATATATATATATA
>Ga0209700_109161_pt1 | contig 11782 bp, 9 predicted proteins | sample SiratroredBW_FD_187528 | JGI IMG/M metagenome (GOLD analysis project Ga0209700, IMG submission 187528) | Root nodule microbial communities of legume samples collected from California, USA - Siratro red BW (SPAdes) (version 2) | ecosystem: Host-associated > Plants > Roots > Nodule | place: USA...
GTTTCTTTTTTTTAATTTTTTTTTTTTTTTTTTTTTTTATAAAAATAAGAGATGAATTGCAAGAAATTTCATATTATTTGTAAAATTATGAGGTAACTCTCTATCTTATGTACTTGTGTGAGAGAGGGTTACTTTTATGATTTGGAAGAGAAAAATTGAACAAAATTAAAACACGTCTAAGGTTACTCTTAAGACTCAATTAAAAGTAAATGTTTAGCCGTAGTGGTCATATAATTATTAAACATGATTCACATATAATTAATTATAGCTTGTGGCGTGTTTAGTTATATATTCTGAAAATTTATTTTTAGCTATATATAATGCATGATTACTGTCCCCACATTCCACACATAACTGGCGTCATTTAGGGCTGGCGTAAGCAAAAACTTTTATACACCCTCTTTTCTCAACATAAGAATGATGGTGTGCTTTGTTTTTGTTAAGAGATTAAATTGCAACACGTTCTGATAAGAGAGGCTTCGCACGTGTGGTCGTCTAATTCTACATCAATTGGACTGGAAAAGGATCTTTGGTCGAAAGCAAACAATTGACTCAACAAATTCGCATGACACACGTGGTTCAGTGCGGTCGAGAATCCACGTAGAAAGTGGCTCAAATTGTGCTGCCTACTATTCGATGCACTATGAAACAAATGTTGAGGTGCTCCTCACCACTATAAATTACCTGCAATTGTCATTGCCTTTGCTCCAAACTAAACCAATTTTCCTTGTCTCTGTTACAAACAACACTTCAACAAACCTACTGTTCTGATAACCTGATGAGTTCATTTAGCCAAAACAAATATGTTTTAGTTCTGTTCCTTGTTTTCACTTTGTGGACTTGCCATGTAGTGTGTCGCAGGTTGCCGGAGGCCTTCTCATCAGACAGACATGAGAATTGGATGGCACAGCATGGTAAGGTCTACAAGGATGCTGCTGAGAAGGAGAAACGTTTCCAAATATTCAAGAACAACGTGCAGTTCATTGAGTCTTTCAATGCTGCTGGGGACAAACCCTTCAACCTCAGCATTAACAAATTTGCTGACCTTCATAATGAAGAATTCAAGGCCTTACTGACAAATGGTCAGAGGAAGGAAAAACAAAGCGTGTGGAGAGCAACAGAAACATCGTTTAGGTATGACAGTGTCACCAAGATTCCTGCTACCGTGGACTGGAGGAAAAGAGGTGCTGTTACTCCAATCAAGGACCAAGGCACATGTCGTAAGATTCTGTTTTCCACATTCATCAGTTCAATATATTCCATTGGTGCTTCATTAAAAAAAAAATGTGTAATATATATCAACTTGGTTTTGTTTGTGCAAACAGGAAGTTGTTGGGCATTTTCTACTGTGGCTACAATTGAGGGTCTCCATCATATAACTAAAGGTGAACTGGTGTCCCTATCAGAACAAGAACTAGTAGATTGTGTTAGAGGTGACAGCGATGGATGCAATGGTGGTTATGCTGAAGATGCCTTTGAATTTGTTGCTAAGAAAGGAGGGATAGCAAGTGAAACATACTACCCCTACAAAGGAGTTAACAAGACTTGTAAGGTTAAGAAGGAAAGTCATGGTGTGGCTGAGATCAAAGGGTACGAGAAAGTTCCTGCTAATAGTGAAAAGGCACTTCTAAAAGCCGTTGCACATCAACCAGTGTCAGCTTATGTTGAAGCTGGAGGATATGCTTTCCAGTTTTACTCAAGTGGGATTTTTACAGGAAAGTGTGGAACTGATACTGATCATTCTGTTACAGTGGTTGGTTATGGAAAAGCTGGTGATGGTACTAAGTATTGGCTAGTGAAGAATTCATGGGGAACTGAATGGGGTGAGAAAGGGTATATAAGGATGAAGCGAGATATACATGCCAAGGAAGGTTTATGTGCAATTGCTAACTGTGCCTCTTATCCAACTGTTTGATGATGCTTAATCCATATATTAATCTTAAAAAGAGTTTAATTGAGTATATATATATGCACGTGGAATCTCTAATCATTTTCTTTTCTAGGTGGTATAAGCACCTTCTAGTGTGCTTAATAAGATGTTTTTCTTTAATCTTATGATGTCTATGTAAACGCTTAATTTCTACCACTTAATGAAATATAAGTTTTATAACTATATATATTATTCTACTGTTGTTTAGTATAGCTATATAATTATTTATATAATTACTTTTTATTATTATTGCAAGTTTAATCGATACATGTATGTTTCCTTATCAAGAGTTATATTTTGATAACAGTGAAAAAAAGTTCAGTAAAAAAAATATTAGTTTCATCATAATATATCTAAGTTCAGGACTCGAACAAGAATTATATCTCTAAGAGAATAATATTTGTGGTTGAAATAAAAAATAAAAGTTATTATTCTCGCCATATATTAACTTTATCAGTCTGTCTATATTATATTAACTTAATCGATATATATAAAAAAGAAAGAAAAGAGAAAGGGTGTTGTTATTATAATCTTATCATACTTTCATTTTTATAAAGTTGGGAGGGAAGGAAAGACAAAAATAAAATATATAACAAAATGGACTTTGGAAATTAGGGTCCATCTTAGTATTCTTTAATCAGACACCAACGTGGTATATAATATGAAGCCATGTAACAACTGAGATTATTATTAAACTTGTAGAACCTGTCATTGTTCAAGTTGGAATTTGAGGCACGAACGTAATCATGATTCTTCAGCATCGACGACCAAATCGCCACATCTGACATCATCATTTAGATAATTGGCTAAGTTGAAGCAGTATTATTTATCCAACTCCATTCATTATGAATCATCCTGAAACTTAACCAAATAGAAGAATGAAATCTTATATTAGATTTCGATTGCAGAAAAAAAAAATGTATAAAAAAAAAGTTGTGTTAACTACATTAAAAATATAAATATATAAGACTTAGAGAAAAATAAAAATAAAATATGAATAATATAATAAATGTAATTTATATTTTAATTTTTTAAAAAGATAAAATTGAAAAATTACAAATTTATTTGTTAAAAATAATTAAAAATAAAATATAATTAATTTATTTGTTGTATAATTTTTAAAAAACTTATGAAAATGTTAAATACATAATTATCCTTAGATTGAAATTTAATTTATAATAAAATATAATTAATTTCTTAACTGAAATTAATTAATTTTTAAAATATTAAATTATAAGATTGGAATTTTTAAATTATGATTAAAATTAATTTTAAATAAGATATGATTAATTACCGTATACAGCATATATTATAAAATTATTTACACTACAGTTCATTACACGATTTCAATAAAGAATTGAAATTTTCACACATTATTGTTCATAAAAAAATGTTACAATTGGGTGAAAATTAAATATAAATTACTTATTTATATATAAAACTTATTACATTAAAATATGATTTCGACTACGATCGAATATTATTTACAAAAATGTAAATTATCTTACATATGAAAAATTGTTAGATAAAATAAATTATATTTAAATATTCATAATTATAAAAAACTTAATTAAAAATAATTTTTATATTCAATTCAAACAATATTTTTATTTTTATATTTATTTATCATAATAATATCATTATATATCAATTTAGTTTTTATTATAAATAACTATATTTATTTTTATTATATCATAATCATATTATTATTTTTTTATTACTTATATTATTAAATATTTTACTATAAATTTATTTAATATTTAATTTTTTTAATATTATTTAATATTATTTATCATTATATGATAGAATCAATATATAGTAGATTTAATATAAAATTAATAATATTCAGTCAATTTACGATGATAATTATATATATAAATCAATTATTTTCTTTATATAATTTTTTATTAACAATAAAAAATTAATATAAATAGGAATAATAAGGTTATCCCAACTTTTATACACACAAAACGAAATCAGAATTTGTACCTTGGAAAGAGGTACATTTAGTATAAGAGCATTACATCACAAAATACTCACACTAAACTCCTAATCAGAACCAAAATAAATGCCTATTACATAGGCACATCATAAAATAGACCAAAATCACAATCTGAAAGTTTACAATAAAAAATGAAAGCAAAAAAATTTGACCCATTAGTACTCCATTCAAAAGCTTTGCCGTCAAGCTTTCCTGCCAAAATGATCCTTGCACCAGTAAAACAACTCATACAAATACTACAGCCATTACAGTAGCATAGAAATGCATGCTAATGGGTCAAAACACCAATCAGATTAAGTAAATTAAGCATTCTTATATTTAGATTTAACCGTTATCCATTATTTTACTTAGATAGTTGTAAACACCTCTTGAATATCACACACCCTATTTTTTAAAATGATTTCATTTCTATGTTTCCAAATGTGCCAAATAACAATCACCCATATTGTTCTACTAACAGATTTACCATTCCTATTGATTCTAACCAACTAATACTCGAGAAAATGATCCTTAGCCTAACAATGGTGCACAGATTGCACCCCAAACCAATTATCACACAAATTCCACAGTAGATTGCATAGGAAAAACAAATGACATAATTCTCATCACAAAGATTGCACAGCACACATAAAGAACTCATATTTGGAATATGTAGCCTAAGTAACCTATCTCTTGTTGGAAACTTGTTATGGAACATTCTCCAAGTGCACAAAAGTGAGGTTGGTTGTGCCTTCGTTTTCTATAATTTCTGATACACCTCCTCATATGCTCCTACCTCCCCATCCGAAATAATATTATAAGCATCCTTCACTGTATAAGTATTTTCTAATCTACCTTTCCATACCCACTTATCTTTTATATCCTTATGTATTACGCACCTCTGAACAGTAGACCATAAAATCATCCAACATTGTTTTTTCCCACGAAACCAAGGTTTTCTCCACCAAAATTTCCATTTCCACTCATGTCCTTGCTATTCTCCACAGTCTTCTATTTTAATACTCTTATGTATGGAATTAGCGTAAATTTTAGGATAAGCATCCTTGAATGAAATTTCCCCTACCCACACATCTTCCCAGAAAAATATTTTGCTGCCTTTTCCAACACTCCATTTATAACTCTTATTGAACCAGTTTCCTCCCTCACTATTTCACATAAGCTTCTAAGATACCTCCACCACCTAGATTCTCTTTTATTACTACCAAGACACTCTAGACTTCTCCATGAACCATATTTAGAATTGATGATGTCACACCACAGTCCTTCTTCCTCCCTACCCAGTCTCCATTTCAACATGCCAAGGAGGGCCTTATTAAGGCTCTCAATTTCTTTAATTCCTAATCCTCCATACTCTTTATTCTTACAAACTATTTTCCACTTTAACCAAGATACTTTTTTCTTGTCATATCCCCAGCCCCACAAAAATTGTCATTTTATTCTAATAAGTTCTCTACAAACAGATTTTGGGACTTTAAAAAGTGATAAAAGGTAAAGTGGCATAGATGAAATAACAGACTTAATAAGAGTGACTCTACCAGCCATAGACATGATTTTTCCTTTCCATTTGGACAGTTTATTTCTAACCTTATTTAATAACCCAGACCAAAATGCAAACCTATTATAGCTTCCTCCAATAGGAACACCAAGATACTTAAATAGAAAACCCATGATATTACAGTTCAAAATAGTCACATACCTTTGCATGTTACCCGATTCAACCCCTATACCACCAATGGAACTCTTATGCAAATTAACTTTAAGCCCTGATGCTAACCGGAAGCATCTAAGAATACTTTTGATAGTTACAATGTTTTGAATATTGTCTTTACATATAAACATTGTATCATCGACGAACTAAAGCATACTAACATGTATATCCTTACTTCCTATTTTAATCCCTTCTAGAAGACCTTTGTTAACAACTTCCCTCACAGCGCCAGACAAACCCTCCACCGCTATAAGAAATAAAAGGGGGGCTAGGGGGTCCCCCTGCCTCAACCCCTTCTCAGGTTTAAACTCACTGGTAGGGCTGCCATTAACTAACACTGAAATTTTTGAGGAGGATAAACATCCTTTAATCCATTTGGTCCATTTAGCATTAAATCCTAGCCTACCCATCATGTATACTAGATAGTCTCAATCAATCATATCGTAGGCTTTTTCAAAATCAACTTTAAACACAACACAAGGTTTTTTATTACGTTTGGCTTCATCTATGGCTTCATTAGCCACGATAACAATTTCCAACAACCCTCTATTTTCCAAGAATCCAGATTGTTTTGTAACTATGACAACGTTTTAGAGTTAGAATGTTACAATTTGCAGATGATACAACATTTTTGTGTAAGTTTAATTATCAGAACATTGTAACTAACAAGAGTATTTTGATTTATTTTCAAATTACATCGGGACTGAAAGTTAACTACCGCAAAAGCAAGACTGGGGGAATAAGTGTGGATAACTAACTTATGTAGAGGTTGGAAGCCGTCTTAAATTGTATCATAACCTTATCATTCACATACCTAGGAATATTTGTAGGAGGAAACCATAGGAGAAAGGAGTTATGGTAAGGGATAGTAGCAAAGATTAGGAAGAGACTATCTAAATGGAAAGGGAAGTATATTTCACTTGGTGGAAGGGTTAGTTTAATAAGATTCGTCATATGATCAATGCCTCTATTCCTCCGATATATTTTTAGGCTACCACAACTAGTTAGAAAACAGATTATTATGACACAGAGAGGTTTTCTTTTGGGGTTGGGGGAAGGAGGGACATAAAATAGCTTGGGTTACATCGGATAAAATCTATAAGAGCAAAGAAGACAAAGGGTTAGACATCTTGGAATTGAGAACCTTCGATATAACCCTATTATGTAAAGCAAAGTGCGGGTAAGCAAATGAAAATAAAGGCTTGTGGAGGGCTACATTGGTCTCTAAGTATGGGTAGTGGAGGACTTTAAATACTAGTGTTGAGGGAATAAATGAATCGAGGTGGTGGAAATACCTTAGGACAATTTGTAGAAATGGTGAACAAGGAGAATGGTTTGATAGAAACATTTCTTGGAAAGTACATCTCATTAATAAAACTTTATTTTGGGAAGATATTGGGTAGAAGAAAGTAATTTAAAAGAAAAGTTTTCAAGATTGTATGCTAATTCACTTCAAAAAGAGAGAAAACCTAAAGATTTTGGTGTTTCTCATGAGAATATGTGGGATTGGAAGTTCAACTGAAGAAGAAGTTATGCTAATTCACTTCAAAAGAAGGAAAAACCAAAAGACTTTGGTGTTTCTCATGAGAATATGTGGGAGTGGAAGTTCAACTGAAGAAGAAGTTGGTTTGAATGAGAAAAGCCTATAATTGAGGCTTTCTTACATGAGTTGCAGAATGTGCAATGAGAAGGGATAAAGAGGACAAATGAGTTTGAAAGGAGATGAATCAACAATGTATTCAGTCATGCCAACATAATAAATTAAGAGATTGAAAGTAAGGATGTGTTCCAATATTGCAAGTTCTGGAAAGTTGAAGCCCTCCCTACTACCCAATGCCTGGAGACTCCTCCAGGACAAGCTTCCAACATTTGATAATTTGTTTAAAAGATAAATTAGGCAAAATGACAATATGTGCATCATTTGTCATAAACAACATGAGTCATCTAGCTACTTATTTTTAAATTACAAGGTGGTTAGCTCACATATGGAATATGTATGATGTGTGGATGGGAGTGTAATCTATATACCACTATTTATCTAAAGAACATTTTCTAGGCTTCGAGTTAAGACATTACATAGTAAGGGAAACAATAAGTGGAGAATAATGTGAGTGACCGTAATATGAAATATATGGGCACACAAAAATAATTTAATCTTCAAGAATACTAAGTTTGATGTAGAGGATGTCTATACTCTAGCGCAACTCAAAGTATGGGTACGAGTGACCAGAAAGTATAAAAAAACTATATTTGCCTTTTCTTGTTGGCATTTGAATCCCTTAACTTATATAAAGCTAATGCTTTGACAAACTATGTGCAGTAGGTAAGCAGAGAATACTATACACTAGTATAAAAAACACATTCTACATCAGGATAATACGTCGATTAAAACAAAATCGATGTAAACAAAAACATGGTAGCATTTTTGTAAATATTTAAAGAGTATTACGTCGATTAACTCAAAACAGATGCAATATACCATATTCTACGTCTCTTGCCATGCATAATTGACGGAGAAAAGTCTGAAAAAGGTAAAAATTCAAAATTAGAAAACTTTGTAATGGCACTAAAGATATTATATCAGTTGGAAGGTCCCAACTGACGTAATATTACGTCGGTTGGGACTTTCCAACCGACATAATATCTTCCTCGTAGTGCGGAAGTGAACTTTGGAGAAATTGGGTAAAATTTGGCAAGATAATACATCAGTTGGGAGCTCTCAACCTACGAAGTATGTTCCTCGAGTTAAAATTAGGGATTTCAAGGGAGATATTAACTCTTGGAGAACATTTTTTGTCTTACGCTTTCTTCTCCTTCACTGAGCCTCAGCTCGCTGCCTTCTCCTATTTCACGTTGTGGGGTTCGTTTCGTGTGGTGCCACTTTTGTTAGCACCAAGGCTTGCTAAGTGATTTGATGAAGTCAATATGGATCAAAGCTTGCTAAGTGGATTGCTTAAAGCCAACATGGACCCTGATGGGAGTTTTGGTCTAGAACCTAGGTTGGGTGTGTGTGAGTGGGTTTTGGTTCAAAATCATGAGTTGCATGATATATCACTTAAGGAAAGCTCCATATATTCACTTTGTTTTACAAATAAATAATTGGATCTAAAATGAGGTTTAATAGATTTTGAAAAACATATTTTAAGACTAAAACCAATTAACTATTTTTCATAATTCAATTTGCTCGATTTCTTCTGTATTACCGAAAACTCATTCGATTGAATGTTTGAAATAATCCATTGAATTTTGACTATTTTAAATCAGTTTGCTATAAAAGGGTAGCACTCGTTTTCTATTGTACCTAAGACATTCAATTAATTCTTTTGAGAAATTCTAAGAGAGAAAAACGTGACTTACTATAAGAACACATTCTACATTGACTTTCAAACAAGAAAACCTCAAGAACTTGGATCTCGGAGCTTTGTTTTGAGTGGGTTTCGTGCAATCTTGGTTTTGCAACAAAGCTAAGTCTTCTACACTGTTTTGCATCTCTTTTGTAATCTGTTGTTGTGTAGAAGCACTGTTGTTTGTTTCATTGTAATTGTATTTTGAGTGATTTGGTTGCAAATTACATAGGGTTTGTAATTTGAGTTTGTGTAATAGGGTTTTGCACTGTTCTTGGCTTCTGTGGGGTTCAGGGGTTGTGTGTTGCAGGGTATAGTGGGTTTCTTGCTTTGAGCAAGTGTAATTAACATTGTATTGGATTGATCTTGTTGATCTTTAGTGGAAATCTTTGCCTGTTGGCAAATGACTGGATGTAGCCCTTGAGGAAGGGTGAACCAGTATAAATCTTGGTGTTATTGATTTCTCTTTCCGTCATCTTAATCGCTTTTCAATTCTGCTGTAATTTGGGTTTGTTGTCATTGTTTCAACTAATTGTTCATCACGCTCAATCAATTGTTTATAACTGTTGTTGTTGTTTTTGCGTCTTCATGAACTGGTTAATTCACTTACTTAATTGATTGTTGTTTGTTCTTGATTCCTATGTGTTATTTTTATCTGATCAATTAATTGGTATTCCAAAAACTCGTTTTCATTGAGAAATTCCAATTTACTATTTTATGAGTTGAATCAATTGTTTTCTCTGCAGCTGTTATTTTTGTGTTCTTTAAAATTAATTGATCTTTTTGTTTAATTGATTTTTTCAGTTCTTGTCTTTAGTCTGAGTGATTCTTATTAATTGTTTCTGTTGTTTATCTTATTGTTTTTGGGCAGTGTTGTACTGAGTTCTTTATTTAACTGATTGCATTTGTGTTTTGAGTAAATTGTTATCTGTTGTTTAGTGCTTTAGATGCAATATTTAATCAATTGTTTATGGTTTTACTTAACTGATTTTTGATTTATCAGGATTGATCTCTGATTTCAATTTACTGCTTTTGCATCTTAATTGGTTGATTCCTTGCTGTTTTCAGTTAATTGATTGTTCTTGACTTGTAACTTATTGACTTTTTGTTGTACACTTCAAAATCACACTTTTGATTATTTCAATTAAGCTTTTATTCTATACTTCAATACCTTCCATTTTTGAGAAAATTTATTGAAAGTTCAATTCACCCCACCTCTTGAACTTGACCTAAACTTGTTTTCAATTTTTTCTTTTCATTGGTTTTCATTTGCATTTTGTGTGGTGCCGCTTTCTCTTCCCACTGATTTTCATTTGCATCTTTGTGTTAACTAGTTTTGCTAGGGTTAAACTGGCTCCACTTTCAGCTTCTTCCACGTTCATTTGGCATGAAACAAGTTCCATGATTGTCTCAGTTGAATGCTTGGTTTGACAACCCTTGCCTCTTCTCTTTTTAAGAGGTTAACAATTTTGTAAAAATTATTAAAAATAGTTAGAAATTTATTGTTGATCAAAATTTTTTATCAACAACTTGATTTAATATATATTTGATGGTAGAGTTGTTACATTGTATAGATTTATCATAGATTTAGGATTTCAACAATTTAGGACGAAAAAACTTGAAACGACAATAGCTTTTGATAGAGAGCTCAGGTTGAGACGCTCTCGAAATGGGGTAATGAAGCCCCTGGTCAATCAGAAGGGGATTGGGCCTCTAGAAATATCAAAATTTAATTGTTTACTATTACTTTTTTATTTTTTTGTTATTTTTCACCAATTTTTTTAGATTGTAGACTTTTATTTCACATATCTATACTTACTAGAAAATTCAAAAAAAAAATTGTTGTGTTTTCTTGTATCAATTAGAGATTTATCAACCCATTATTTTTTATTTTTAAAAAAATAAGACTTTTTACGTCAGTTGTAAGCTACAACTGACATAATAGAGCACATTTTACATTGGTTGTAAGCTACAACCGACGTAAGAAGTCCTCTATTACGTCAGTTCTAGTTCCAATGACGTAGTATCCACCTCCACTACAAGAAAAAATCAATTTACCCACGGATCTGTATCCGTAGGTAAATTCAGCATTACCCACGGATTATTACCTACGGATCTGTATCTGTAGATATTATCCACGGATTTAAGTTCGAAGGTATTATCCACGAACATAGATTCGTAGATATTACCCACGGACACAGATCCGTAGGTATTACCTACGGATATTGGTCTATACGTATTACCCAAAAACTATTTCTGTAGGTAATATCTATATACCTATGTCCGTGGATAATACCTAGGGACTTATGTTCGTGGGTAATACTTACAAACTTATATTTATGGATAAAACTACTATTATCTCTTATTAACGATGTTCATATTGATTTATTAATAATAACATTAGTAAAGGTGAATATTATTAACAATATTAATATTTTTATTGATATTATTAATATGATAACAAATATTATTGATATTTTTAACACTTTTATTACTACTATTATTATTATTATTAAATTTGTATGATTATTATTAATATTATTATTATCATTAGTATTATTAAATTTGTATGATTATTATTAATATTATTATTATCATTATTAATATTAATAATATTATTAATATTATTTCTAATATTATTGTTTTTATTATTATTTCTAATATTGTTAGTTATAATATTATTAAAATTATAATTATTATTATTATCAGTATTATATTTTTTTTTTATTTTTAAAGTTTTTAATATTATTAATATTTATACAAAAAAATGTTATTAATGTTATTGATAAAATTATTAT
>Ga0209700_109164_pt1 | contig 11779 bp, 5 predicted proteins | sample SiratroredBW_FD_187528 | JGI IMG/M metagenome (GOLD analysis project Ga0209700, IMG submission 187528) | Root nodule microbial communities of legume samples collected from California, USA - Siratro red BW (SPAdes) (version 2) | ecosystem: Host-associated > Plants > Roots > Nodule | place: USA...
CATGTTAAAATGCCAAAAAGACTTTATAATACTCGGTTCCTTCTGTTGTACCAACTTCACCAGTACATAAATCATCTCTCTTTATATGTGTGTATACATACATACATACATATATATATATATATATATATATATATATATATATATATATATATATATATATATATATATATATATATATATATATATATATGCGTGTGTTTCTAGTACTTGCAGAGATTAAACTGTACAAACTAACTTGGAACTTCTTTAATTATTCGTATGTGGTAGTCATTCCAAGAAGGTGTAGCTATGGTGCGATATAAATACAGCCACAAGCAATTAGTAGCCTTTGCAGGAGGGATACTGGGAGCATGAAAAAGTTGGCAAACGCATACATTGAACTCTGCTTTAAAGTGTTCTGGTGATTCAGTGGTCTGACGTGAGAATCTAGGTGAGTTGCAACTTGCATTCATGTGCTTGATTTATGAAATGCATCCAAAATGGTATACTTGTGTCTACACATCGTACAAGGGCTTAAGGGTGTGTAATGTATGTGGTTAGCCACAAAAGTGTTTCAACATTGAACATGTTTGGTGGACAAATTATTGATTCACTTTTTTGAAATAGACTTTTGATGGTTGCAATGTCTAGTGCTTTTCTTAATCTTTGCTTGCTACAATTAATCTTTTTAGGTCTTTCCAGTGTGCCGCTTTATGTGCTTGATAACGGCATTTGATTGCGGATGGGGAAGGATTAAAAATATGGTGTATACAAAAAGTTTTGGTCAGGTCACGAAAACTTCGTTTGATAGGGAGATGAAATTAACAGAGATTGACTTGGGTGTAATAAAAAAGAGTAGATGATGATTAAAGTTGAGGAGGGTGAAAGAAACTGCAAAGAAATTGTAAACTTAATCTCACTAAAATCATAAAAAAATCTTTAAATTTGTCTACGTGAGATTTCACAATAGACATTAAGTTTAAGGCAAAACCTCAATCATGATCGATCAGGAACTACCGATACTAACTAACATGGTCATGTCAATCACATTAGTCTCTCGGAAAGGTCTGTAGTCATCAATTTGTCGTTTACAATGTTACTAACTAACATGTTTCAATCGACAAATTTGAGAACTTACTTTATAGTCAATCTTTTTCGACTATTTGTGTCTTTTTCTCCCTGCAATTCGCAACAAGTTACTAAAAGAACAAATAAATGGAGTGACTACAATATTATCGGTGAGAGTATATTAATGAGTTGCTTCTATATAAGAAATTGATGTACAAGAGTATTTATATAAACAGCAGCTCTTAAGAATTGTGATATTATGGTTCATTTTTAAGTTTGTAAGGATGGGAAGAAAATATGTGAAGCTACTAAATCTAATGTGATATTGTGGTATTGCAGCAATTTCAGCAGGGTGGTATTGCATATGATACAATTTTATTCTGATTTTATTTATCCCAAAGGTTACTGTTTGAGGACAACGCGGCTTTTACCCGAAATATGTCGAATCATGATCATCGGCACACTTTGTCTCCTTCGCATTGGGCAAACGAATAGGTGTGGTCCAAGGGCACCCCCAGTGAAATTGGTATGAAACCAACTACATCATGTGCCAAATTGAGATTGCATAAGGCTGCCATAGTTTCCCAATCAAATAGGCAAATGATATTGGGGAATATTACCCACTTTTTAGTTTTCAATTACCAAATATCCTTCATGTTCCACACCATGATTGAGGCACCAAATGGTAGGTAAAGGGTCAGTCCCACTCTAATCTGATAAAAGATGAGAAGTGGGTATGGCCTTGCCCCCACACCTTCCAGTGATCATTCAAAAGCAAGCCCAACATCACACTGCTTTAGAATCTCCACTTTATATACTCTCTTCAAACCATAAGAGAAAACTTATCGTCAACCCCACTGTGTTGCCTCAGTCATTCTCACCCTCTTCTTTTCTTCAATCTTTCACTCACTAACACCAATCACATGCCATCCAATTTTCTGGAGCTACAAGACACAACAGGAATAATGGTGATAGGAAGGTTTGTAAGAAAACTGAAACTCCTCCCAACCATAACCAACTTGAAGAAACAAGGCCTAGTTCTACAAAAAAAGTTTCCAACCCCATATCATGACTACAAAGAAAACAACTTTGATGAGGAAGAAGCCACAGTAGGGTCCAGAGAAATCACACAACTTTCGGAAGAAAAGTTATCAGTGGCTGCTACTAACAAGATGGTATCATGCAACAACGAATACCCATCTCTCAGTGATTTCAAAGAGCTATGTCCGCCAGGGGGGAACCACTCAATCATTCTCTACACAACAAGCTTGAGAGGGATAAGGAAAACGTTTCATGACTGTAACACGATCCGGTTCTTGTTGAGGAGCTTCAAAATAATGTACCATGAGAGGGATGTATCTCTGCATTTGGAGTTCAGAGAGGAGTTGTGGAAAATCTTGGGAGGGAAAGTGATTCCTCCAAAGCTTTTCATCAAGGGAAGGTACATTGGAGGAGCTGATGAAGTGGTGGGGTTGCATGAGACGGGGTGGCTTGGGAAGTTTCTAGAAGGAACACCAACTCACTCTAGTGATTCTCCTTGCACTGGCTGCGCCAACATGGGATTCTCTATTTGTTCCAACTGTTGTGGAAGTTGCAAAGTGTTCACTGGCAACAGGGACAACAACCTTGAATGCTTCGCTAGATGTCCTGATTGCAACGAGAATGGCCTTGTCAAATGCCCCCTTTGCTGCTAGAGATTTATCCAAACCTTGGTGCGTTGGTTTTCATTTTTCAGTTGATATGTTTTAATTACAAAAGCATCATTTTTATTTTCACTCTATATTTTCTTTTCAAAAATTTGTTAAGGAAAAAGGTGTCAACAAATTTAGTTCAGTTGTTCTCACCGATTTCTTTATAAATTTGTGAAAATGAGAAGTAGAAGTGAAAATAAAGAGATGTTTTAACAATTATTGGCATCAATTGAAAATGAAAAGAAAAAACAAACCAAGGTAGCAAATAAGTTTTTATATCATTCTTCTTGTACCATATTATTGATTTTTTTTTGCTCTTTAATTAGTCTTGCTACTATATCAGTTTTATGTCATTTTTCTTTAGGCTAATCTCTCTGGTTCCTTAGAAATAGACATTGTATGAAACTCGTACGATCAGATGTAGAAACTGCAATACAAGCTAATGTTGTGTAGTGTGACAAGTAAACATGTCACTCGATTATTAGTAGGTTGTACAGTGATTTTGAATGGAAAATTGACTATCATGTTTTCAGAAAAAATATTAACTATAAGTCAGCAAAGTTGAAACCAAATTTCTTAAAAGTAATAACTTATTAATTTTATAAATCATTAGTCTGTGGAGAGAACATTTTCTCACTCTGATAACATTATATTATTTGTAAATCTCCAATTCGAATTAACTTATTAATTTTCGTTTTTTCTTGAAAAGTAGATGGACAAAAATTAGTCATTTTGGAATATGGCAGTTTGAGGATTTACCTGATATGTATACAATGCAAAATCAAGAAGAAAAGAAAAAGTAGAAATACTAAAACATATGAAATGGAGAGAGCTTCTTCCTGGACCTCTATGATATCTTCATGCACCTCCATAATTTTTGGAATTCTAAAATTAAAATTTAGGAAAAGACCAAAATATCCTTTGATACATTAGAAAATAGGTTTGAAAGAGAGTTTCTTCCTGTACCTCCATGATATCTTCATGCACCTCCATAATTTTTGGAATTCCAAAATTAAAATTTAGAAAAAAACCAAAATATCCTTTGATACATTAGAAAATAGGTTTGAAGAGGTGTAGTAATGGTTGCTGAAGAATTCCAAAAATTTGAAGGGTGCATTGGCTTGGTTTGTGACGATTGAAGGTGGCGGTCGATGATATCTTTCTGTCTACATCAAGTTCATGTCTACAACCACATGGAAGATCCACTATACTGATTCATGACCAAAACTAAAGTTGTCCACTTGGAATGAGAAGGTCAATTACTAGAATTTGAATATTGAACTCTAGTTTAAGTAGGTCTCCCTTAATCACAAAGACATGTCAATTTAATTTTTCATTTATCTGCGAGAGAACTAAATTATATAAATTATTTAAAAATAAATAAAACAGATAAATTATTTTGTAATTATTTTGAGGGTGAATTTTTTTATCTTAAAAAAATTTAATGTTTATAGGGATCTTTAACTTATGTTTGGAATGAATGGGAAAAGTGAGAAAGAGAAGGAATGAAAAGAAAGAGAATAGAAAATGTGGAGAGTAGAGAAAGAATAAATAAATAAAAAGATTCTAGTTTATTTGGTTGATGTAATCAAATAATTTTATTTTTATCTTAATATATTTAAAAAATAATTTATAAAAACATTTAAAAACAATTTAATATAGAAAAGATTTTCAAAGTATAAATTAGAGTTGAAATAAATTTTAAATTAAAATTAAAATATTTGTAAATTTTAACAAATAAAAATTATAATTTAGAATAATAATAACATATTGAAATAAATTACTTTACACGCTATTAAAATTTAAATTAATTAATTTTATTTTATTCATTGTTTTAATTATTTATTGAAAAACATAAACATAATAAAATATTAAATCAATTATATACATAAATTCTCTGCAAGTCTTCTAAATTGTGTAGAAAAATTTAAAGTGAATATTTTTTGTTCTGAGTCTTTATTCTATCTCATTTTATGGGTTTTTTGTTTTCAACTTTTTATTAGCACCAAAAGCGCAACAGTTTATAAATATAATTATCGGAGTTTATGTCTTTTTTTTTTCTTTTCTAATTGCGATTCTAACTGTCTCAATATGGCATCCTCAATTTTCCATGTCAGAATATCTAATTTTCAATTCTGCAATGTTAGACAATGATACTAATTCTGCAAATTTCATATTTCTTTATCAAATTATTTTTTATCATAAACTAAGTTTTACAAAATAAAAATAAAAATAAACATTTTAGGTGCTAAAATTGTATATCAAAAATGTGAACTTTCATATAGTTTTGTATTCATTCAATTTTAAGTTTTTAAATATCAGTTACATCAATATTTTAGTTAGGTTCAAAATTTATAAAGTCTTAGGAGAAATCTCATCAATATATTATGAATTAACGGCCTAAAAATATGAAAAAATATATATAAAAAATATTCTTTTATAAGTTAAAGTTAGTTTATACTAAAACTAAAGATAAAAAAAAAAATATAAGCCATTAAATAAAATTAGGACGAGTATAATAAATCATTTCAATCACATTAAATTTAAATACGTGTTTGTTTCACATACCATTATATAAAAATTATATATTATTTGGTAAGTTTTATTGTATCGTCTTTTAATGCATCAATTCTGTCATTTAATAAATAAAAAAATATTTTTTTATTTAATAAAATAAATAATTAGATAATTTTTTATTTAAAAAGGATTAAATATTTTTTTAATTATAAGTTTTAATATTATTTTTATAAATACATACATATATACAAATATAAATATACTTTAAATTATATTTATCGGTCCTGAGTGCTTCTATTCCCTTCGTGTTTTGTCTCTTTACACTTCCATCATCAACTTCATCTAGTTAACCGGATTATGAGTCTCTTCCATATTCTGCTTTGGAGGTCATGTTCTGCTTATTACAACTCTAGTCTCTCCCTTCTTCTTGTTTAGGAAATACAGTTATCTATATTATTTAGGTTAGACTGCTATCTATACTATATATATATATATATATATATATATATATATATATATATATATATATATACGTATGATTAATCAAGATCTAAATTTTTTAATCATAAACCTAAAATTATTTTTATTTTATTATTGTTGATGAAGTGAAAGTAATAATCTTAAAAACTCGTTGATTGATTGAGTGACTTTTCATGAGGTCAAAATGCCAAACACATATTATTATTATTATGTCAATGTATCGAGATTATAAACAAAAATCAATATGTTCAAAAACTACAAACAACCAAAAGAATAATACATAAGATTAATACTTCAACCAAAAGCGGTAACTAACTCATGGTTCTACTAAACACTAAGGTTACTAAACACTAAGGAATAAATTTGATAACAGAATGAAGTTGTAAATAACGACAAAAAGGCTCAATTTTAACAAAGGTTACAACTAAGAAGACATGTATTCTTTCAAATTGTAGAAGTATACTAGTATTATTCATATACTAGTATTGGCATACATTAGAAATGGCAAAAGAACGTAATTGGGAGAAACATGACTCTACCCATATATTCGGTTTATATACAATGAAAATGAAAAACAATTCCAAGTATATCAATTTCATTAAAATTATCATGTCAAACTTATAATAATGTTTAATGAGACTTATGCATTTGGCTTATGCTTTGTTATTATGAGTTCAAAAGTAGGCATCGAGGTGTTCAATCTAAAGTAATCTCCATTTACGAGAGGAATTTGTTGAGAACTTATGTTCTACATGCACTCACTTGAAAAGGAAATTATAAAGCCATTTGCATAATAACCTTTCCGAGAGAAGATTACAGGTAAAAAAAAAGGGGCAAGTGCCATGCAGAACTCACAAATAAAAGCTTTGTTAATCTAATTCATTTCAAAATCAGAAGAACATCAATGGTTAGCATAAACGCACTTCCTACAATTTACAGTGTGTAGAATCCTCAGTTGTTGCTAAATCTAAGGTCTCTAGTGCAGTTATTGATTGTTCAACCACTGGAGTTTCATAACAAGACTATATTGGTTGAGTATAGTGAAACTCAACTTGCAGTAGTCTATGATGAAGGGATGCTGAAGAAATGAGACCTTTCTTGGCATCTGCTTCCAATTCTCTTATTGGTATTGCAGCTAGGAAGCTTTTAATGTACTCTTTACATGCTTCCTTACCTCTGCTGCATATAACTTCCTCTTCTTGCTCACTTCTCAACTGCGCATCTTTTCCTTCAACAGAATCCATTTCCTTGTTTACTTCTTGTGTTTTCTTGATATTAGGATCCAATTGGTGATCATTGGATGTTTTAGCATCTGATATATGAGGAACATTTGGCATTTTGTAAATCATTGTGCTGCTGTCAAATTTCAAGATATGTGCCTGATTGCACCCTTCATAAAGTCTTTCTCCCAAAGTGTCAATGATGTAGTAACAATCAGATTCAACTTTGAGGACGAAAAAATGGTCGTTCCAACTAACAATATAAATATGAGGTTCACCAGAACTAGGACACTCTTGTCCAGCACAACTAATCTCATCCCAAATGTTATCAAACGACATGGCGCCATGTAAAAAGTCGAATTTCCCATCATCCATGCCTTCAGGATGAAAAAAACCAACGAAAGACTTTTCAAAATCCACGGTAAGCGAACGTATTTTTGCTTGAATAACTGTTTCTAGGTCAAAATGCTTGTCGGGGAACCGCTCTTTATAGGTATCATCGTCGCACAGTTTCCTCCATTCTGATGAACCTTCTCTGATTAGACTATCAAACTGAGACTCTATGGGCATGAGATCACGATTTTTCTGGAACCAGTCAGCAATCACAGCAACAAGAGCTGTACATGCACTCTCACCTGCTGCACGCTCACTGCGTTGATCAATTGAAGCAAAGAAAACGTGTGTCTGAAGCTTCATATGACCATTCCGACTCCTCACTTCTTTCTGCTTCCAACTCCCTACAGAGAAATTGTCATCCCCAAATTCAGAGATTGATGATCGATGTACAGACGTGTCCTCCTCAATCTTGCTCCACTGCATTAACATGAATCAAATAAACTACATGTGCAACAAGGGTTTGAAAAGTCTTCAAAAGTTAATGGCTTTTGCATCATACTTCCTATGAACAAGGTTTAAATAAGAAATAATTCTTACAGTCAAAAAAAGGGATTCATCGGAGCTAATAAGTTGACGGCGATCAAAGTCTATGTCATCACCACCTTCTTCTGCATACGCCTTCTTTATTAATGGCTCTCCCTTATAAGTTTTAGATCTGAAACTCAATTTCCTCTTCCTCCATGGAAGTATGTGGCGCTTAGAACTTTGTAAATAAGGCTCAGAAGAAGGAGAAGAAGAAGAAGAAGCAGAAGAATCTTCCATGTGTGAACACCCAACATCAGACTTGGGATGGCTGTAATAAACCCAGTCTTCATGATTTTCTCTCATATCGGAATTAAAATATCCACCAGCATTTGCAGAGGCCAATGTTCCATAACTAAATGAGTTCCTGACACTGCAATCCTTCTTACCCTCATCTGTTTCGTCTTCCTCAGAATCATCAAACGACTCGGTGGTATCCAAAGGATAACTGTATTCACCATCCTCCCTCCTAGAGGACCTACCTTCACTTCCCTCCTCCTCAGGATATCCCTTTTTTGCTTTCTTGGAAGATAGCAACTCCCTCAAAATCTTTACTTTCATCCAGCCAGCTTTAATTGTAGAAAGCTCGTCTTTTTCTGCCAAGGTTGTTTCTCCTGACTCGGGTGAGGACAATGGCACAGGCACTGTATCCAAGTTTTCTTGAGAAACTCTTTGCTCCATCAAGCTAATTGATATCTGCATACAATCAAAATCCGTTATAACAAATACATAGACAACACTTGAAAGCTACTATTGTAATAATTGTAACTATAGCATGAGATAAAGAACTCAGGAAAATACTTGGAAAGAGACTCACACAAAGTAAAGGAGAGGACTCAACAGAACCTCCGGTTAGCGTGAGTGGAATGTTTAAATCAAAATCCTTCTGATCAGTTGAAGATGCAAATTCAGCAATGTTCAATAATTTCGTTCCAATGGCAACCTTTCTTTTCGACTTCTGATCCAATCCCTGCAATAGAAAACAATCCAAATTCCGTTTAGAGAAAAAAAAAATCAAATTCGTCACTCATTAATCGACCAAAATTTAAAAACAAAATACAAAAACCATATAGCATTATAGACAATAAAGTCAACCACTGCACATAATTTGGCACCAGTAGAAAAAGTACAATTTTTTTTTTTACAGTTAAATCTCCTATTTGTAGTGAAAACCCGATAAGTAAACAACAGTATTATCGTTAACACATACACAAATTAACGCTGGACTATTCTACCCTAATACCTTCATTTAAAAGGGAAGATGGGCAGATGAAAGAAAAGACAAAACAAAACTCCAGGCAGTAAACAGCAGTATTTTTTTCAAGTTTTTTAGCTATCCTTTTATAAACATTTGATTTAAATCTTATGTATTAACACTTGCGTAGATAATAAACTAAATTATAAGTGATAAATTTAAAGTTTAAAATACATTAATTACTACTTTCTAGTGATTTTTTTTCTTGGATTTTGTTTTATAGATAAAAAAATCAGAAAAATACCGGGAATAATATGTTTATGACTTTATATCCAAATAACTTTTAATCTAAATATAAAAAAAAAATTTGAATGTCAAATTACACTAAAGACTTTATATGATTGATTTTTAATAATTATTAATTATCACGACATAACTTAAACACATATTATTTTATCCATACCATTCCAAAAGGATAATTTTTTTATAACAATTTTAATGCTATTTTTCAATTAGATCATTTAACTATTTAATAGATACAAATAATTTTTATTTAATAAAATATATAACCACGTAATTTTTTGAAATTGTTATTATTTTAATATAATAAAAAAATGTAGAAAAGCTTTTTGTATGATACAATACTAAATCCCAGTTTCAAAATTCACGTTCAAAAAGTAACAAATTTGGTTGAGAGAGAGACTGACATCAAAGACAGTGAAGGCGATTTCCCAAGGCTGAAACAAATTGTCCTTGTAACTGTTCAAACTGCACAATGTTTCAAACTCCTCGTCCCACTCAACCACGGTGGCCGCGGCGCCGTCCACCACCGCCTCTCTGGTAAAATTTCTAGCGACGGAGTTCCGCCGCAGAGAGCCGAGCGTCATCCTAGGACCCTTCCAGCGAATCTCCACGACTAATCTGGAACGTTCCCGTGCAGCGTCCCGCAGCAGATCACAGCCCTGGAGCCTCCGCACAATCAACCTGACCAGAAACTTCTTGGAGACGAGCGGCGGCGGCCATGGCCGCCACTTCATCATCTTCACCACCATGAGACTCTTCTCGTTTCCTCAAGTGCTGTTGTATTATTCTATTCTATCGTGTCCGAAAAAAGATGAACGCGAAAATGGTGTTTGTGAAAAGAAAGAAGGTTAAGGTTGTTGGTGATTTATTTATGGAGAGAATGCGAGAAAGGTGACTTGGTCGATCATAGGTTGCGCTACAACACATAGTAAGAGAGAGAAAGAACGAGAACAAGTCGTTAGTTTGAGTTTTAAGAAACAGTGTGTGCTTTGTTACTGGTTAGTTAGTTAGTTTGGCGGATTGGATTGGATTGGATGAATGACTAATATATCTATATATATATTCTGTTTTTCACTTCTAACAAAATTATACTTTTCCGTGATATGCGACGCAACCATATCCTAAATTTAATTTAATTCAACTATCGTTTTTAGAAATTAATAAATAATAAAGAGGTAATATTTTAAATTTTAGTAATTAATCGTGTATTTGTATATTTAAGTGACTCACATACTGTATCACCAATTTTTTAAAATGAATTATTCATTTTGTCTCATTAAATTGAAACTAAGTTACAATATATGTAATTTTTATATAGACACATTATAAGTAAATAATAATTATTATTATTGATAAAATAGAAAGCAAATATCAATATTATTTACTCATGCACGAGAAATCGTTAACTTATTGGATTATTAATAGTTGAAGTTTACTAAAATTACATTACTTACTTTAGAGGAGGCAATATGTTAAAGTTGAAAATTAAATTTAGTGAGAAAAATATAAGAATTCGACAAGAACGAAAACAATAAAAATCGCAAAAATAGATAGGTTGAAAAGTTCCCATGGTTTAATTCAATACAAAAGATAGATGCTGCTGACCGCTGACTCAAATTGTTTTTCATATTTAACGTGGTCTTAATTACCCAAGAGAGAATTGAAGAAGACGAAGTTAAATAGTAATAATTACTCTTGTTATTGTTTAATCTTCTTAATTTAATGTTTTAAAGTTAAAATCTAAAATATTCAAAAATATTTTTATAAATCATATAAAAGCGATTTAAAACAAAATTTATGTTACATTACTTTGGTCTCTCTTTTATTTATTTCTACACGATCCAAAGATACCCCACCAAACCAAATTAGTAGCTGTTCGCAATTATGTTTTGGTACTTTCATACTTTTAAGTATAAACTGAGTATTTTGTAATTTCTTAGTTAACGACGTGGTTTTTTTCTTCTTTTTTTTATTATAAATAAAATATATCTGAAACTTTTATTTAGAATCTAATGTTTTGGTATAATAAGTGTTTTTTTGTATACTTAATCAACACAATCCTGCCAGCTAGTCATATATATATATATCTAAAGATCTGACCAATTTCCATATTGGTTTCTCCTTTTTTAGGGTGCATTTTTCATTTTAATGTATTTATAAAAAAAAACACTATTATGATGATAAATTGATATTGATTTATCCTATTTTTTACTATAAAATTATTAAAATATTGAATATTTTTTAGAAGTGAAAAAAAAATGTTCTATCGTCTTCCTTTACAAAAGTTAATATATATATATATATATATATATATATATATATATATATATATATATATATATATATACATACATACATACATTATTGACCATAATAAAAGTGTTAACCTTTTCATGAGATATTTG
>Ga0209700_109168_pt1 | contig 11776 bp, 7 predicted proteins | sample SiratroredBW_FD_187528 | JGI IMG/M metagenome (GOLD analysis project Ga0209700, IMG submission 187528) | Root nodule microbial communities of legume samples collected from California, USA - Siratro red BW (SPAdes) (version 2) | ecosystem: Host-associated > Plants > Roots > Nodule | place: USA...
TTTTTTTTTTTTTTTTCTTTTCTCATTTTGATAGGATGTCTTCAAGCCCTCTAAAAAGCCCAAAGCAGGTTATGGGAAGCACTAACTTGACAAGGAGACAAATGACTATGCAAAAACTCCTAAGACTTGCTGGAAAGACAAAAGATAGAACTTATGAATGCAAGTTAATGGAGAGAAAGAGATGAAAACCACGAGAATACATTAAAGGGTTTCCTACTACTATATGAGTGAAAGAGAAGAGTTCAACCTTGGGAGAGAGAGGACAAGAGGAGAAAGGGTTGTACATGAAGAAAAATGACTTAAACATAATGTAAAAATTATTAAGTTTAGTTATAATTCTAATCTTCATGTGAACATAGAATGAGAAAAGAAAGTATATCAAATTGTATTTTCTTAAGACTTGGTGAAATGAACATTATTAAAAAGACCTTTTTAAAATTTAATGACTATGTTTTATTTTGGTGGAATGAAGTGATAAAAAAAATTGAAAATGGTAAAATAAGAGAAATAATCACTTCTAGAAATTTCAAATATCTTATTTGATCTAAATTTGTTTTTTTTTTTAAAAAAAAAAAGAGATTATTTTGAAACTCCAAGAAGGATTTAAAAAGAGTCATAGAAGTGTAGAGAGATATTATAAGGAAATGAAAGTCCCTCCTCATTAAATTGGACATGGAGGAAAGACTAGAATTCACTATGACAAGGTTCATGAATGGTCATAACAAAGATATCCAAGGCATAGTGGAGCTTAAGGATTATAGAACCTTGGAGTTAACTTGTCCGATGATCAAGGATAATATTCTAAATTTCCTTACTCATCTTCTAGACATGTGGAAACATACAATCGTTCATCTTCTTCATCACAACCCAAATTTCAAGAAAAGACAAAGTGAAAAAATGTTTTAAATGTTTGGTTATGGACACGTTACATCTAAATGTCTAAAAAAAAGGTTATGATGTTAAAAAGTAATTCAAAAGTATATTTAGAACATGCTTTATTTTCTTTTAAGTAAAGGTTTCTCAAGTGATAAAGAGTAAGTTTTCTCCAATTGAAGGGAATTTATTAAAGACTAGGCACATTCTTGGCCATGTAAAAGTATTTCAAAAAAATCAAAGAAAATATACGATATAGTTGATTTATACTATAGTTTTGGATTTTTTTTTATAACAAAATCAACTCTCTTTAAAATTTGTTTGAATCTCAATTTAGGTAATTTTTTATCATAACTAGATATGAGAGTTAAAAAATGGATTTAATTGCTAATACTTATTATTTTCTTAAAAACAAATTGGATTAAGAGAAGAGGAATTGAAGCCAAGAAAATAAGGGATTAAAGAATAATTTGTCACAGAACAACTTAGGCCCAGCGAATAAAACCTGAGCCCAATCTGAAAAAACTGGAGAACAATTTAGAGGAAATGCACCCGATATAGGTAACTTGAGATGATTGTTGAGTTCAGTTTCACAAAAATCTATGGTAATGATGCTCATTTATATATCAAGAATGTGGAAGATGGAATTCATGAGATGTTTCATGAGATGCAATGTTGTCTGACAATGGTCTGAGAGATTTTGATGTCTACATCATGAAAGATAAATACCTTGAAGAATCACTATTACCGCGTGTTCTAGACTTTGATGTATTAGGTTGGTGGAAGCTAAACAAACTCAAGTACCTTACTCTTTCCAAGATGGCCCGGGATGTATTAGTTGTTCGTGTTTCTACTACTGTGGCTCCTGATTCTGTGTTTTATTAAAAAAACAAAGAGATGGATTAGTATAGAAGTTCCTTGAGGCCAAAGACAGTGGAAGCTATTGTATGTACTAAGGACTGGATGCAGTATAGAACAACTGAAGCTTCTAATGCGCTTGTGAAAATGGTATTCTAGAGTTTTTTTAGAAGACTATAGTATCTGGTAGAATTTTTATCTGAGTTCATAATTCTACATTGTTAAAATTTAATGACGCAAATATGCAGTTTTTGGTGCAGCTTCAATTTTAGACTATAACAAGTGACTGCCCATTTGGTTGATACATGTAGCTATAATTTTAGTCTCTTAAGTTGTAGTAAAAATTTCTTCCTTCGTAGAACGTGGCTTTTGCTTGAACAAGCCGATAAATATATTAAATATATTAAATGATAGATAGAGTAGAGTGACACACAAAGCTGCTCGAAGGAGTGAAGGGGTGAAAATGAATCGGACGAAGAGGTAAGATTAAGGAGAGAACCGGATAAGGAATGGAGGGGTGGAGGGTAATTTTTACTTTGTATTTTTTTACTTAAGGGCAAAGAAGTACTTTCACTTTGAAGAATTTGTTGTAACTTGAGCTCGACGCTAATTGGGCAATTGGGCTAGGACATGTGGAACTGTGTCAAATTTCAAATTCTATCTAATACTTGCTCTAAATTAGAGTTAGGATCTTCTTCCGGTAAGGAGCGAATTTGGGAATTAGGATTTTGTGAGAGTAGTTTCTTATTTTCATCATTTTTATGTAATGTTTATCTTCTTTATGATTATGAGGAGTTAAATTCATTGTTGTTAGGATTAGAATTTATATTTCTAAACTTTTATATAATTGTTTCAATTTTTATATTTATGTTTTTGCTTTTAATATATTGGTATTTTAATTCTACGGTTATTGTCAGTTATATTGATTTATGACTTTATTTTTTATTCTTTGAGTATTGGAAAATATATTTTGTAATAAAAAGATTATATTAAAATATCAAATAAAAACTTATGTTGAAATAGAGCAAGATTTGTTTATTGTATTAAGACCCTTAAAGAGATTATAAGTTTTATTTATAAACAAAATTGACTATTAATAGATAAAGCACAAAAAAAGTTAGATGAAAACACTCAAAAGTAAAACTAAACTAATCTTACCAAAAGAATCATGTTAAAATACATTAAAAAAAGTCAATCAAAACAAATAAATTTTATAGACAAAACATACACAAGAGAAGTGATTCAATTTGGTAATCCCCAATGATATTAAATTGGAAATTTATGTTCAAGATTCTTAGACAAGCAAATTGTGAGAACATTGTTCAACACTTTTAACAAGTTTTTGTTGCACTTTTTTTTCCCCTTTTGGCTTGTATGTTCTCGACAACTTAGTTTCTAATTGTCCATTGTTTTTGGATTTTAACTCATGAACTCAAAGTCTAATTGAAAATCCTATAGATTTTAAGAATTACAATACTTAGAATTTAAATGTTTGTAAATTTTAAATCAATGCAAAAGCATGTTTATTTTAAGAAATTTTTTAAAGAAATTCTAACCCTTTTAAACTCTAAAATATTATAAGAACAAAACTATAGACTCAAAACAATAAAAGGTAGACACAACTAGATCAACGAATTCTTAATTTTATACCCATTTATTCTGCAACATGATGCAATAATGGATACAAAAGCTTGATCAATAGATTAACATGTAAACAAGCACAAAAACATGTATAAGAACTACTAAACACTTATTTGGCCCAATGGATTTACAAAGGAAAACAAAAAGTCACATCAGTCATGAAAATAGGTTTAGAAAACAAAGAACAACCCATTTGTATGAATTATTTACTTGGAGTGTTATAACATTTTCTAAATTCAAGTTGAATCCAAAGCTCTGATGACCAATTGATATTAAACTCCCTTAGTGTGTGAAGGATCTATCAACTCAACTCAAGAAGGTTTTGAAAGCAACAAACTCCATATAAGATATGAAAGCTTGCAACAATCACACAAAATAAAAATAAGACAAGTTTAATTGAAGAAAAAAAGAAAACAAAACATGAAATTAAGGAAGAAAAATTAACATGCCACCTGAAATCATCAATCACTCAAATATAAATGCATTGAAAATTCTTTAATCCAAGAAACTCTGCGAAATAAAAATCTATATAAAAAAATATCATATTCTAAAGAGACTTAAATCTCACAAATTAATTATATTTTATTATTCAAATATAATTTGTACAAGGAAAGGAATTTTTTATTTACACATTATCAAAACTACTATAAAAGGAAATTTTTCTATGAAGGCAGAATTTGAATATATATATATATATATATATATATATCCTTGTTCAAAGCACAAAGAAATTTGTGGATAAGACTTGGAGATAAAAGTCCTAGTAAAGAAGATCCTCCAAGTTGGCCACTATTAGCCAAGTTAGCTACCGTTAGCCAAGTCTACAAAAGCATATATTGAGTCTCCTAAGAACTGTGACCAAGGGCAATGGTACCAGAAGAGCTTGGCCTTTCATATAGAAGTGAATCAACGCACCAAGACCATTTCTCAAATCTTGGAACAGGTCAAATACTTACGGATTAAACTTTCTACAAAATGTGAATTAAGGGAGAGAACATTTGCGTTATAATCCCAAAAATTATTGTTATTAATGATCTTCTTGTGATTTTATTAAAGTTCAAACATAAGTATTATAATATAGTTAATTTAGATTTGTATTTATTTTAAATATTAAGAGAATGCAAAGATGAAATAATATTTTATTTTATATTTTAATATTATAAGTTTACTATCGTATTTATTTCATATTATGTTATGTAATATTTTGACTATACTTATTTTACTAATATCAATTCAACTATAATTGAACTACCGAATCTCACAAATTAGTTTTTCAATCCAACTTTAAAAAGATTCTCGCTTGTTCATGATTAATACAAAGAGAAGTTCCAATTAGTAAATTTTAACGGTTTTTATTTTATTTATTTATTAATGCACACAGCTCAAGTAAAAATTAACTCAAGCCATTGTTCTATTAAATTAGAATCTTATGTTTTCATTATTGTTAGTCTTTTATTTGAACAGTTGAATTTAATAACAAACATACTAAATATTTTTGATTTATTAAACGTTATATCACCTCACAATTCATGCATTATTTGAAATTATAGATAACAAAAATTATTAAAAACAAAAACTAATTAACCGTGAATATCTCATCCAGGTTTTTCAAATTTAGAGATAATTTTTTCTCAGTCCTTTCCGCTGAATCGGTATTTGGGACAGTGTCCCCTTTCTCCTGTTTCTTGTCTCTTTCACTTTCTCTCTCTTGCTCTCTGTTAAATACCGGAGAAAGAGAGAGAAAGCGATAGAGCGTGTTTGAAGCGTCAGCAACAACACTGATCAAAGTGGTTTTAGAGAAATCCCATGGCAGAAGAAGGCAAACCCGATGCTCAGCTCTTTCAGCTTCTCTCCAATCTCCTCCACCAGGTTCATCTTTTCGTCTCAATTTCTTATTCGCTTCTCAATATCTTGTCCCAATTTCGAATTAACCTTCAATTTTACATTTTTATGGAATTTGATCATCTGGGTATAACGCTTTTTACAATCTTACGATTCTGAGATCCGTCAATTGCGTTTCTGTTGCTATTTTTGTTCTGGTTTCATGCTTCAATTCAGTTGAATTTTACATTCGGATTGTGCTCCCTTCGTTTTTACAAGTTTTCATCATGCCTTTTGAGGTTAGGGTATTGTGATTTTAATCCTTGTTATCGTGAATGTAATTGTATCAGCGGTGTGTTTTCCTCTATATTTGCTTAATTTTACTCATAGACTCGTGAGAAATTGTTGTTTCTCTTGTGGAAAGTAATGGGTTACTGCAACAGTGTGGTAGGCTAAATGGCTAATCCTCTTTAGTTGTTGTGGTTTGTGTAGTTCCGATGGGGGACAGAATCGTTCTAGAGCCAAAAATACTCATGCTTTGTAATTTTATATGTTTCTTTGTGCTTGAAATCTGTGAATTGGGGAGATAAAAGCAATTTTCCAGTTATTATGATATGTCATGATCTGAATTTGTATGATAAATGCGAGTGTTAGATGAGTAATTGGACTGTCAATCGTTCTTGGTGAGAAGTAGTAAGATATCATCATATCAAAACTTTAAAGAGTCTTATTAAAAAAATCAAACAAAAATTTGATGGGTATTTATGAGTTAAAAGGATGACTAGCATGAAGTTGCAGTCACCAAATTTCATCAGACAGAGTCCTGGCCCTTTTGAGAATGCTTTCTTTGACCATCCTTCTTCTAGCTGCATGAATTCTTGTGTTTCCTAGCTTTCATTGTATCTGTGATGGCTGCGTGACTCAGGCATCAAAAAATTTGACTGCAGCCACTATCTGTATTCATCGTTCTGCCATCATCTGATATAGTTAGTTAGTACACCCTAAAGGTCTAATACTGTAATATGTTTGTCCGGACTTTAAAACATCGTTGTGAATGTATTGATATATAGCCACATTCTCTTCATGAACTCATGACCTGTCCCTCATTTCCTTCCACTTTTACCATCATGTCAGCCTTCCGTGTTTTAATTATGAATGATTTTTGGATATTAGTGATGCATGGGAAACAAAAAGGTAACCATATCTACCTTAAATAGTGTGTTTTGGACCAAGTTATTGATTGATCATTGATAAAAGTAATTGTTTGTTTTCAAAGTTTGGAGGTGAAGGAGCATTAGTGAGGATACTGTACAATGACTACCAAAACCTCGTTCTGTTGGACAGGGTTGCCCACACGGATCAAAAAACACCATTTCTGTCAAAAATAAAATCATTAAGATAGTAGATTTAATTTTTTAATGGTTTCACTTAAAGTCTTTCTTGATCTACTTGAGCCCCTTATTAGTGTATTATTGTCCATGTGATCATCACTTTCAACTGGCACTTCTGATGCTCTTTTCAACTGTTCAAAATTGAGCATACTGTACAGAAATTATAAGGGCAACCACCTTCATGAGTTTCCCACATAGCGAGGCCTAGAGAGCTGTAGATGTAAGTAATGCACATCCTTTCCCTTGCAAAGGGAGAGGCGGTTTCTAGGATATTTACCTGTGATTCTCAAGTGAGGATACTGTACACAAAAGGAAAAAATGTATGGCCTTTCTGTTATGGAGTTGTGGATTTCTCCATTAAGAATCTGTACTCTGAATTTCACATAACCATTTACAGTGTAATGAACTGAATTTCTTGTATTATAGTGTTTTCTGGTGGAGAAGAATATCTGTATACTATTATGGGATCTAGTTCATTTAACTATGATCTTAATCACCTATTTCTTATAATTAGATTTAACTTGATTCCGATGATCTTGTGAACATAACAAGATTAGCTGTCTTCTTTTTCCAACTTGATGAATTTGACTTATTTTACTCATGATTTTAATATCTATGGTCATTGCTTCTACAAATTGCTAACTTCTAAATCATTTAATATTAGTCATTTATAATGCGTAAATCGAAGATTATTACATATACATGCTGCTTCTCTGGTTTCCATCCACAGTTTAACTTCCAATGCTGTATATCTTAATAATGGTGGTTATATAATATACTCACGCATTTTTTTTATGGTAAACTGTGTAGGTGGAAGAACTAACGAATCAAGAAGAAGTTGAGCTCCGTTCTAAAATTGAAACCCTTGGGTTAGAGGTTACAAAAGTTCCTTCAAAGTCAACCCAGCACCTTAACGAGGTGGTTTTCTCTTTATAGTTTAGCCATTAATCGATGTAGAGTTCTCTTATTCCTGTTGAAATGGGTTAGAATGTGATTTTTTTTTATCATGTCTTAGATTATCCTCAATTAATTTTCTTATTTCCTCGTTGTAGTTATAATATTTCTCTTTTCTTATGATGTTTATTTCTTAATTGGTTAGGATTATGATTATAAATGAGGGCTAGTTAGTACTTGAAGTTTTATGAACATAACAAATACATAATCTCAACAAAATGAAATAACATTCTCCTTTTGTTTTTATTTTATTCCTTACCTACACAGTTTGAAATTGCCAAGGAGTTGGACAAATTATCAGCAAGATTAGATGATCTTGATGAGATGATATCAACATCAATGGCTTCAGATCCACAGGTGCAGTCACTCTTGAGTGATACAGCTGATGTATGGATGCCAGTTATCACAGCTACCTCTGAGGAAAGACGCAATTTCACAGCAGCTACAGCAGATAACACCCTCCAACCAGATGCCGAAAAGTCTCAATAGCTTCCTACTTTCTTGCCTATTGTTTGAAGCACTAAAAACCAGTGTTCAATATATTCTTATTGGAGTATCAATCAAATGTTGAAATTGGACAAGATAGAAAAAGGAAGTTTTTTCATTTTGGGTTTTGAGGCATTCTACAGGGGATAGTTGTTGAGCATAAGGTGTCCATTTTTGTTTGTTAAATAATAAGATCTTTGGTGCAATTTCCCATGAGTAGTTGATCCTCATAATCTTGACTTAGATTCTGATTTCTCTAATTCTTCCAACACAATCTAGTGAAGTTATTTTTCTATGTGCTAAGTCAAATTTTCCTCATGGAAAAATTATGACTTTATGAAATCACGTGGTAGTGAATTCTATTTTTTATCTGTTTTCACTATTTCGGCTCATACCATAAATTCAAGTTAATTTTTCTTTTTAATTAGAAGTAAGACAAATAATATTTATCGCCATTTTTCTTGTTAATTGCATTAAATTTTATTAATATCCTGAAATTTTAGAAAAAAATAATAAAACCAAAAGTACTCGATATCATAATCAAAGGTTAGATAGGTTACTGTGTTAAAATATAATTAAGAATAAAATAAAAAATAATATATATTAACAAAAATACTTATTGTATATGTTTGTAAATCTTAAATATATGTTGCTTTAAACATATTCCAATTTGTTAATTAATTTAAACATTTGTAAGAAGTTTTTATAAAGAAAATTTTAAAATAAAAATAGAAAAAATTAAATTCTTTAACATATGCACTGAGTTTGAAATAAACATAAAAAAAAATATATTAAAGAATTTTTATCAATTAATTTAAACATATTAATTTGATTTATGAAACTACTAATTTAATTTTTCTTTTCCATTTTTTTTCTCAGAAATTTAAATTTGCTCATCAATATATTGATTTATAATTCATGGAAAAATTTATTTATTCTAAAAGTTCTTTTGTAAAATCTTATCCAATGATAATTTAACTTAATTTTTAATTAAATTTGTAGCTTTTAACCTTTCCAACCAAAAGCACACTTCACATGTACCAGCTCTAGTTGTTTACAGGTTGATGATTTTGGTTTAGTTCTGTTAAACATTTTTTGGTTGGGTTTCCGGGTCGAGCTATCTGTGGAACCGAACCGGTCCGGTCACAGTGTGCTTCTTCGTCATCTCAGGTTTTGATTCTCATTCTCGATGTAGCATTGGCTCTGTTTTCAAAGACCATTTGTGAGTAATTTTGCGTTTCTGCTTTAGTGTGTATGACTTCAGATCTTAGATTGTATCAATGATGAATAATAATATGTTTTTGTTCTGTTTCATACATGAGCAGTAACTGAACTTCTTCGTGTTTGCCCTTTCAGTTTTATTCAATTCTTAGTATGTTTAGTATGTCATAGCCGTTTCCTGGGGTACCCCTCAGATGGCAATTGAAGCTTTCATTTCATGTTCATATATTTTGCATTATTGTTAGTAGTTTAATCTGCGCATTGCAATTTTATTTTTATTTATTTCTTAAAATAAAACTAATAAAATTTAATTTATAGATAATATTGAAAATGTCTTACTGAGAGAGTGGGGAGAGTGAGAGAGCCTTGTGATCTGAGTAGTGTATTCTTATTTATAGTTCTTATTTATAATACAATACAAGACCTAATTATGGAAAATATTTTAATTTTTAATAGGAAGGAGGAAATTTAATTCAGAGTTAAATCACATGTTCGAGTAATGCTTTATTGAGCTAATTGTGGTTCTGAAGCTGACTAGTTCTTTTTCTGATGTTTGTTTTTTTGTTAACTTTCAGCAATGACATCCTTAGATATTCGTTCACTGTTTGTATTCTCTGCCATTTTTCGAGTTATTTTGATTGCGTATGGAGAGTGGCAAGATGCTCATATGGAGGTTAGATACACTGATGTCGACTACCTTGTCTTTTCCGATGCTGCTGCTTTAGTGGCTGTGGGTGATTCTCCTTACAAGAGAACCACTTATCGCTATTCCCCCCTTGCTTGCCTTTCTTCTCATTCCAAATTCATTTATCCATCGCTCCTGGGGAAAGTTCCTGCTAAGACTCTTTTTCGGTCACTAAGTTAAAGCAAGATTGATGAACTATATGTGGCAGTTATTTTTCAAATTTTAGATATAAAAGTTTGGCTCCTTAAGAATGAGAGTTACATTTTAGGGACAAAAGTGCAGAATAGACTGGTAAACTGTTAATTGGAAAATCAACAAAGTGAATTTCAACAACTTTATGCTTTGTTATGTTATAAGTTTATGAATGTTATCACAGTCTCGGTCATTGGTTTCCCAATCAACAGTCAAAATTTTGCACTTTTGTTTAGCGTATTGACAGGGCAGCAAAATGTCTTCCTTCCCTGACCCAAGGAGTATGCTTCAATATGCAGACAAATTGGTCACGACGGTCAAGTGAGTTGGATGGGGAGCACATACAATAAAGGGTTTAAAGTATTGAATGTAATGGCTTACTAATAGTCAGCATTAAGCCTAGTGACTGACCCATGTTTGTGGAGCAGGAACGATAAGACAACTATTATTACTGGATAAAGTATGATCAACTGAGTGAGGGCTTCAAAGTCACTCCCAACGTTGGAGATAACTTGCCCACAGGCATTGGTTTGGATCGCAACCTATGTAGCCTTATGTAGTCAAAGAGAAAAAATGTTATTTCCATTATTTGTGAATTAAAGTGACCATTATGCCCCTTGCATTATTTCAAATCAATATGCTGTTACATAATGAATATGCTGAATATTTTTCCAGTCATTACACTTAAGCAAATGTCATCTTATGAAATGCAGATATACTTGTGGGATATTTCATATATTATATTCTAAAGCTACGGATGGCTCCGGAAAATATGTGCAACTATTCTGTCATGGCATGGCTCTTTAATCCATTTATCTTCACCATTGGGACACGTGGGAACTGTGAGCCTATTGTTTGTGCCGTGATATTGTGGATCATGATCTGTCTTTTGAAAGGTATGGTTCTGCATCCGTATTAGCTTAAATTGATGTAGTTGGACTGTTAAGTGTGTCATCTTGCAATCTGTAACACTCCTTAAGTTCTAACTACTGTACTAGTTTAGATGATTAACTGGTGGCCTTCTCTGCAACATAAAGAAGAAATCACTTTTGATACTAAATTTTACAATCTTTATTGCATTGTACTACAGAGAATCTGTCCAAAATAATTTTCCATCTTCTCATTTTACCAAACACTTTCCACTGAAAAGCTAAATCTTTTCATTTCATTCTTTGCTCATTAATTTTATCTCCTACCAAACATTCTAATAGCTAAAAAAACTAGAGATTCTTTGCTACACTCTGTTTTACAGCAACTAGTGGCTAACTTTTAGATGTGTAATTGCACACAAAAATACCTTTTTAATCTTTTGTGTGAGTAGGACACATGTGCAAATATTAATCCTATATTTTTAAGAGGCATAGTGATAGAAAGGGAATAATATGATAAATGTATTCTGGTAAGGAAAACGAAAATGACAATACAAAGCAAACGTCCAGAGCCGGAGCTCCTCAGAGAAATTGCTTCTCTATCCTAATCTCCCATAATATTCTCCATAACTAACCCCCACCCCCCCTCTCTCTCTCCCTTATTACAAGTTCAATACCCCCACCTCCTCGACAGCTCAGCACCTCTCAGTAACTGACTTTTGGTTTTACCCCCTTATTCCTACGTGTATACACTTTCCAAATATTGGGTTTGGGCCTCTCTTGCT
>Ga0209700_109170_pt1 | contig 11774 bp, 7 predicted proteins | sample SiratroredBW_FD_187528 | JGI IMG/M metagenome (GOLD analysis project Ga0209700, IMG submission 187528) | Root nodule microbial communities of legume samples collected from California, USA - Siratro red BW (SPAdes) (version 2) | ecosystem: Host-associated > Plants > Roots > Nodule | place: USA...
AAGTTTAGACTATCTCGTCTTCCAAGTGGCACATTGAAATAGGGGCCTCCAGTCTGTAAAAATTGAAACATGTTTAGATGAATTTTTCTATCAAATTTTCTAACAATAAAAAACAAAAGAATAAAATTATTGTAATTTTAATTACAAGAAAAACAGAATCACGAGCTGCCAAGACAGTGATATCTTCACAGGAAACGATCCTTCCACACTGCTGATGAACAAGTTCTCTTAGCCCATCAATGGTCTGCAGGGCCTTACGGCTTATGCCTCGGTTCAGTGTGTGATCCCTTTCACCTGGATTACCATCCAGTAAGAAAGATCCATCACATCCCTACAAATATCAACAAATTAATCACTATACAAAGAAGTTTGATTTTAGTATGTTAACCTAAAGATGAAAAACACAAGTTACCTGGACAAAGCAATCATGGAATAAAATGACTAGTAAGGCCGGAGCTTGCCAACTACCTTGCTTGAACACCTTTCTGAGATGGTTTGTCACAATGGTTTCAAGGTTGGGACAGGTTTGGGAATAGAAGGAAAATGATAGTCCATTCACTACTGGGGGATAGGCTTGTGCCTCTGAGGAAATCAAGAATGAAGTAAATAGAATGGAAGAAATCAAGAACAAGGATTGTAAACAACTGCAAGAACTGGACTTAGCCATTTGTTCTTCCAAGTGCTAAGTATTTATAGAAGTAGGAAGTAATATTTTATCGTTTTGAAGACGTAATAAGAAATAATTTTTTTATGATGATTTTTATTTAATGAGTCTAACTTAATATATATATATATATATATATATATATATATATATATATTGGTATCATCACAACCAATCTCAACCAGGATTTTGACTTAGAATATTTAATCATTTAATGCAATCTACAATATATAATTAATGTAAGTATGTTTTGTAACAAAGAAATATGTATTTTTTTAGTATTTTTCAGCTAGAAAGACATATGGTAAGATAAAAGGTTAAAGAGAAAATTTTAAATCATCATTCATGTTATGAATAATCTTTTACAGAAAATAGGTATATATACTGCTTTGTTTCTTTTCCATAATGAGTCGGAACAAGTATATTAAAGATCTTATTTTAATTTTTATATTATACTATTCCAAATTTGTTAAGTTTTTATGTTATATTTTTATTGGAAGTGGTTTTGACGTTGATTGCAATGCCGTCTATTACTTCTTTATCTTGTAAAAAAAAAATTGTTGATAAGGGTTCCTCGAGATCATGAGAAGCCAAAATGACTCTGCATAACACAAATGGCCAAAGTTTCTTGAAAGCAAATTGGTAGTATTGGGAAGAAAATGAAAGTATTTTTTAGTTAAGAACAAAAGAAATATCGAGCGAAGCAAAATAATGAAAATGAAATTCGAGATATTTAATAAGAAAAACAATTTCATTTAAACATATAAAAAAATTTATTTCTCATTCATAAATTGAGAATAATTTGTATACGTGTAACTAAAATCTATTATCAAAAAAGTCACTCTGTGGGTAGACATGTTCCATAAACTTATAAAAAAATCGAACTAACGTAACAAACAAAATATCATAATTCAACTTCTGAGGACAATATTTTTATCTATTACGTCATTTTAATATTATTTTTACAATTAATTATAGATATTATTATGTTATATTTTTAGTGTATATTATTTTTTTATTATTTAATATGAAATATTATTTTACATGTATTGTTAAATATTTTTTAAGTAGTTAACTATAAATAATATGTAAATTTTCATACAGATACATCATTATGTTAAAAATTTCATCTATTCAATTAACCTGATTTGTATATTAATTATAAAATATATTATATACTTTAATATTTAGGTAGAGAGAAGAATTTGAAAAAAAGTATATGATAGAATAGTCTCTAACTAAATTGAAGTCGGTAATTAGTAAAGAATAAAATATAATTGTTAATCCGCTGTAAATAATTTAGGCTAATTTATCGTCATTGTCACACAAAGACACTATCTTTTCTTCAAAGATTATTGATATTCTCTCACAAATGTTTTTAAGAAAGACTTTGGCAAAATATTTGTAGCTCTTTCATTATAATCATATCATAAAAATATGGTTTTACAACTTTCTCGTTATGTCCCCACAATAGCATTCCTATTACTCGTTTGCCTCACATTTATTATTGTACGTAGTTAATCTTCTGACAATTCCTTTCAGTAAATGTATTTTGGTCATTTTTAATTCCTCGTCAATCTCACGATATGTATTGTTGATTACAATTAGTCTTTTATCATTCCCTTACAATATATGTATCATTGTCCATAATTAACCCTACATATTTAAATTTAATTAATGGTTGTATTTTTAAAATTCATCAGCTAAATTTAATTAAAAATATTTTAAAAATTTAAAGTAAAACTTGTGTAATTCAATTCAAGCTCAAATTATCTTAAAAATCAAATTACTCAATAATATCCTACAAATCTTTATAGTAATTAAAAACAAAATTTCACCTTTTATTTCAAGCCACATAGTTGAACATAGTTGAACAACTGATGGTATTAATTGAAAATTTTTGAAAAGATGACAAAAATAAAAGAAGGGGTTCAAATGTGTTTCAAGAATTTTTTTTAAAACCTTTTGGAGAGAGAGGCACTCTCAAGCAAAAATTGTGAAAGTTGCATAATTCGATTTTATCAATGTATTATCTAATAGCTTTTTGAAAGATGTTTTTACAAATCTCTTCTTCTTAGTCACATTAGTTACATACTATATTTAGATAACATATAATATTAAAATATGAAGGAGTAGAAAAATTTATTTTTTGATATTTTTATATTGATTCGTGATCTGTTAAAGTTAAACCAGCACTGCCGCTCCAGAAATGCATGCCCGTTGTTCACAGCAAAAGTAACTTTCCAATTTAATTCTCCTTGGGCCTATTCCCTCCAATCTGCATTCTTCCTGCACCTTCACATTTTCTTCCTGCACTTTTATATATTTACCACATTAACCAATATATCACTAACAAAAAAATTAAATAAATTCAAATGACGCATATCCAATAAATTATGAAAAAAAAAAATTAAAAGTAATTTTAATCCAAAAAAAAGAAGTTTCCATAATAACTTTCACATTCACTTGAACTCAGACTCAATTGATTGTTTTGAATCAACAAGTATTCAATAAAAGTTCATCAATAAATTAATCCATAGATATATCATGTATTTTACTTATTACATCTTTAGCAACATCTTCATATTATTTAATGTTAATAATAATAAACTTTTTTTTCGATTTAGTTATATGAAATTGTCATCACATGATAATTTGAATAAAATTTGTTGAGTAAGAAGGAAGACGTGAATTGCTTGTCAATCTTTCTACAATCTTAATATGCTAATTTTTCATTTCTTTATATATCATTTTAAATCAAATAGATTAACAATACAGTTGATCTTGGTATAATTATGATTAATTATTAGATTATATAAAGGAAAGAAAAAGAGGATGAAGTGGAGTTTACCGTAAGCATGTTCAAATATTTTTTCGTGTTACCTGACTATTCCGATTAAGGATGGTATGTGGAATTGGTAAAGAAAGTCACTCAGATTTTAATTACTATATATGGAAACCAACAAAACATTTTACATAAATTCTAACCGCGTAATTTTTGTTGTAATTTCATATTTAAGTAATTTAGATCATACATAGTTGTTGGCATGAGATGTTGCTACCTTGCTTAATTCATGCATTATGATCGTCATTTTTGCATACTAGAGTTTGAATTTTCAGAGTGGATAGGATTATCCTGCAGATTAAAAATTTTAATAGGTGGATTATATTTCTTATTAATGCACTATGTAATATACTAATACTTCTGTTTTCAAAAAATAATGCTCTCAAGTTTGGAAAAAAATAAATTTTTTCTCATTATTTTTCACTATATACATTTGGATATATATATATATATATATATATATATATATATATATATATATATATATATATATATATATATATATATATAGATAGATAAAGAAACTGAGTATTTTCGAAAATAAATAATTTTTAAGAATGCCTTTGATTGTGATACTCTTATGTTGAAAATAAAACCAAGATATAACAAACTATAATCAATTAAAACTAATAAGAATAAAATCTGAAACTTCCTAAAATATTTTAATAAATGTTACTAAATTTATCAATATTGGGAAGGAAATATGCAGTTGATTTAAAAGTATTTGACATTTAGATGAATAAAAATTGCATCCATATGTTATGTAATTTTTATCATTGAAGTTTTCAAAAATTTCCACCTGCACCTTTCTTGTGTACTGGTGACTTGGAGTGAGGGAAAAGGGTCTACTTAGTATTAGTATTATATAATTTACACATTTAATTGGTTGTTTCAACTGAATATTTTGTTTATTATTGTTATATGTTTATTGTCATTTGTTTTTATCGAAAACTGAAGTGGCATTTGAACGAGGTTGATTGAAGTTGACTTGGTCCGAGTTGTGATAGCTCCTTAAATCGAATAGAGATCCACTTGCATACGACACTCCGACATTTAAATTAGTTTAGAGTAGGTGAAGGGAGTGAGGTGAAAAGTATCTGAGTATGAAAGCTGAGTAAAAAAGTGAGTAATATTTTCTGTGATGAGTGATATATATATATATATGTTATGGGCAGATTTGTTAAGCTCAAATCCAAGGTAACATAAGAAAGATTACCGAGCTATTACAGGGGAACCCGAGATTTGAAAAAGATTTGAGAGTACTGATCCTTACATTTCAAGCATGATCATAACTGACCCGAGAATATGAGACATGTATGAACTTGTAAATATGATTAAACTTGATATTCACAAGTTTAGAACATCTTATTTCTAAATTACATTCAATTTTTAACATGATATCCATAAATTCAGAACAAATAAAATATATATCATGTTAAAAATAATATTAGCAACACATTACTTTTAAGACACTATTATTACATAAATTTATAAGACTCTCATAAATACAACACCAATATTGCATTAGTGAAAACAAACCTATATGAAATTTGCCCAAAACAATTCACATAAACAAACTCCCCGTCAAGGTATAAAAGTCCTACAACATGCTTCACTTAAAAGCCCGTGACAAACCTTTGCCTCTTAAATTTTTTAGCCCAGCAACAAATGTAACCTACTAAAATGTAAGATCTGAATAGGACATTAAAATTTTTAAGTGTCTTAAATGACTTTTTAGAATCCAATTTCATATTTCATTGTACTTCTTTATTAATATCTAACATAATGATATTGGTTGGGAGTGGGTATGTGAGGTTGGTCAAAGTATAAGTTTTATGTATTTTTATTTCACATGTAACTACAAGACGTGATGGGCCAACAATGAAACATGATTCAGTTGATATGGAATGTGGAGTATGGATTGATGGTGCCAAACTGAACCTTGGGCTAAGGAGCAAATCAATATTGAAGCATATGGAAGTGGACCAAATAAGAGGAATAGAGGATTTGTACAAGTCAACAATTCATGCAAATGATGCGGAAAATGAACTTGATGTTTTATTAACTGGGTAAAGTCTCCTGAAAGTGTTTTCAAAACAGAATACAGGCATACAGTATCTTATACTTCAAAACTGGAAAATATATTGAAAATTGACATTATTATATTTGATTATTAAGGTAAATGTAGTTTTTTATTTAGGAGATTTTGAGAAGATAAAAGGGGTTTTGTATTAAAGGTAGCAAAATGAATGTTTGGATTAAAGGTAGGATAGTGTTGAGTTTTATTAAATTTGTGTTTGTAATAGGATTATAATACTCTTTTAAGTGTTCTTATTTTTATTTATTCTATTCATGGCTGTTAAAAAAAATGATAGCTTTTCTCTCAAAACATATTCAATCACTTTTCTCTCAAAACATATTCAATATATTGAAACTAGCTTTGCTAACTATTTACCATCATGTTCATAGACAAAATAAAGAATGCAAACTTATCACTCTCATAAACCAATATCTGAACTCACAAAAACAATCTACTAATATTTAAGAAAATAATTCACCTTAAAGTATGACTTAATTTGTAAAATATGGTTCAAAATAAAATAAATTAAGATTTAAAACATCGCTTTTTATCAACAAATTTAAAGCATGCCAAAATAGTAATCGATGAAACATATTAATGAAGCATATTAGTGTTTTCATTGCACCCTCATGTTTTAAAAACATGCATCTTCAAGTAGGGTTGAAAGGTCAAAACTGTCGTTGAGAAAAAAAAAAAACATTTTAGATTGCACCATTAAAATATATATCACAATTCAGATACCTTCTAAATTGTTAATTTATAGGAGCTGTTAATTTATAGGACCAATATTAAGATTGAAGAAATATTTTCAACCTACTTTGTTTCTTTCGGTCTAATTCGTAAAAATGGTGAAGCAAAGATTGTACGGGCAAAAATTTATTTAAAATATTAATATGTTAAGATAATAATTTTTTTAATTTATGTTATTAAAAATATTAATTAATTAATTAAAAATGTAAAAAGTATTTACATATCAATTGCTTTTATATATATATATATATATATATAATTATTATTATTACTATTATTTTTTTATTGTTATTATTATAATAATTATTTTTTTATTACTATTATTATAGTATTGTTATTATTATTATTATTTTTACTATTATTATTATTACGATTGTTAATATTATATTTATTATTATTATTTCTATTGTTATTACTATTATTATGAAAATTTATTATTATTATTATTATTATTATTATTATCTTTATTATCTGTGATCGAATTTGTGACCGAATCTATGACTGAATGAGTAACCGGATTTGGGACCGAATTAATAACCGAAAATGTGACCGAATCAGTGTCCAAATCTGTGACCGAATCAGTGACCGAATTAGTAATCGAATCTGTGATCGAATTTTTCGGTCACTGATTTGGTCACTGATAATGACTGAATTTTTTCGATCACTCATTCGGTCATTAATAGTAACCAAATTTTTCAGTCACTAATTTCAATCACTATTCAACAATTTTCTAGATTACTAACCTCCAGAGATCTAATATCACAACAAGATGGTATGTATGAAACACATGACACTGCTTTCAGTCATTATATTGCAAGAGGAAAAGAACTAGGGAAAGAAAAGGATCGTGAGCGAGAGACGTATAGAACAACAAAAACCTTTTTTGTTATTTATACAGAGAAAACAAGGTACACACACATATATGTAAGCAACCTATTAAACAAAACCAACAAAAAAAATAGAAACTACATTTTTTAGTAAACACAATAAATAGAGAAATTGCATTTTGCAGTGTAGGTGTAGATGACTCCAGAAGGAGAGGAGTTGAATGGAGCTTGGACTCTTTTCGTAATAGATAAAGATAAACTGTCAAATAAACCATTTAGCATAATTGTGTAAGCAAACCACTTAATCAAGTCAACATCAAATAAACAACAAAGCAAAGTCACTAGAAAGAACAAAGAGAGAATAACAAAGGCAATTATCTTAGTTCACCCAAACTCGGGCTAGATCTAATCACCCAAACTTGGGCTACATTTAATCACCTTAATTCAACTAATTAAGAGCTTCCATAACCAACACATGTGGTTACAATGAGTATTCTCACCTCTTTAGGTTAGAACAAGTATTCTCACCTCTCTAGGTTACAACGAGTATTCACACCTCTCTAAATTACTACAATTATTCACACATCTCAAGGTTACAATGAATATTCATACATCTCCATATTATATCTTCTTAAGTTCGCTCTAAGATCAAGAACTCTTAAAAAAACAAAGAACACTATTAAAGAGAGCACAAAGAAATCTCACAAGGGTATAACTTCACAATGTGAAGAAATTATAATTATAGACACTCTAACAACTTGATTAGACGTTCATTACAGCTTTTGTATTTTCAACAAGATCACTTGAACAACTAGAATTGCTTGGCTTGGTTTGCTTATCACCTTCAATCCCTTTTTATAACCTTTTAAATATGTCTTTTGATACTTGAATTGGTTAAGTTTGGATTTTGTAATATATTTATATCTTTATCTTTTTGGTGATAGACGCTCAAAATAAAAGTCTTGGATTTGCAATATTGCTTTGACTCTATTTAAGAAACTAATTAAAAAATATTTGCAATATCGGTTAGTAAAAACAATTTAAAACTTAATTAGAAAATCTTTTGTTCCATTAATATGTGATGTTAAAAAAAAAGTAATTGAAATTTCCAATTATTCCATTTGTTTTTGTTTCAAAAAAAAATTACACAGATGGAGTTATTTTGAGATACTAGACATTCTTAAGGAAATGAGGAATTGTAGAGTGAAAGAGTTGTGGTATTCTCATGGTGGGTGTTGTGTGTTAGAAGATATGTTGCAGCAATTGTCTGATGATAATGGTGCATTTAATATGGTGAGCATTGCAAGGCAATATGGTGAAATCCATTTGTTTGGGGTACACATGGTGTTTGAACCTTAAATTGTTGATAATCTTTTAAAATATAAGATTGGGAATGATTTTGAGGATAATTTTGGGGGTGAATGAGGCCAAGGTTTATTTTGGAGGGAGAATGAGGCTGAGAGTGGTAATGTGGGTGAGGGTGAAGTGAAGAGGGAGAATGAGGGTGGGGTTTAGAGTGATGTTGAAGCTAAGTGTGATAATCAAGCTAGGATTCAAAGTAATGTTAAGGTTGATTGTGATAATAAGGGTAAGGAGGCTGAGTGTGATACTTAGCGTGAGCAGGCTGAGGCTAAGAATGGGAATGAGAGTGAGGTGGGGAAATAGGTGAGGGTGAGGTGGAAAGAGGGAATGGGCATGAGGTTGAGGTTGGGAGTGGTCATCAGATTGACTCTAAGTTTAACAATATGAATGATGGTGAGGTTGAAGCTGAGAGTAATAATGTGAAGAAGGTTGAGAGGGGGAATATGGAGGAAGGTGATAAGGTTTCAGAAGATTCTTTTTGGTTAAGGGCCCCAATGAAGAATCAAATTATTGTATAGATGAAGATACTTTAGAACTTGATGAACTTGTGCATGTGGAAGTTGAAGATGATGTTGAAAAAGAAATGAGTGAAGGATTTACTTGAAAAAAATGTTGAAGTTGATATGGTATCTGATGAAGATGTGTATGGGATTAGCTTTACTTTCAAGAGAAAGAGGAAAAGAAGTACATGAGCAAGAGAAACAATTATTGAAGATTATAAACCACATTGTGAGGATGATTTACAATCCTTTGATGATAACCTAACTAATGACATAGTTGTAAATGATAGATGATTATGTGAGAGTCAAAAGATTTGGACATTAAGGAAGAGAGTGAACAAGATGATGATAGGCCACAAAGTATTGGTAAATTTGGTACCTTTAGAATGGAAAAAAGAAAAAGATGGTTGATTTCAAATGGGAATTAGGGACATATTTTACTAACAAGGAACAATGTAAAGATGCAAAAAGAACATATGTTGTTCATTTTAGAAAAAATATAAATTATTTTAAGAATGATAAGTAGAGAGTTAGGGTTAAATATAATGGGGCACAAGAAAAGTTTGAGTGGTTTACCTATTGTGGTCACTTTTCATCAACCAATTGTTAAAAACTAAGAAAAATTAAGGGCATATATAGTTGTAGTAGACAATTCAAAGTTGATTTATTGAGTAATAAATGGTTAAGTGGAAAGTGAGTTTTGTATTAAACAAAGTCCAAATATAAAGAGTTCTGGCATACATAATAAAACTGTTAAGAAATAGAACACATGTATTACAAGGTCAAAGACACATAGAGGAATGTAACTGTCATCAAGAATGTGCAAGGTTCATTTAAGGAGCAATACAAAAGGATCTATGATTATACACATGACCTATTGAGAACAAACCTTGGGTCCATAGTGAAAGTAAAAGCTGAAAAAATTAACGGGATCACGATCTTCAATAGGATTTATGTATGTTTGAAAGCTTGCAAGGACAATTGTTTTGGCAGGTAGGCTCATCATTGGTTTAGATGGGTGTATCTTTAAAGGCTATTATAACAATGGGAAGGGACACGAATGACCAAATGTTGTCATTGGTATAGTCTTTAGCTAAGGTTGAGAAGAATAACTCATGGTCATGGGTTTTGCAACTATTATAATTGAAGATCTCGAAGGTGTTGTAGTATATGCCTCAAAATATTCATCTCTAACCATCAAAAGGTATCTATTAAAGCTCATTTTGTGTATGTTTTTCTATGTTTTTACATCTAACTTGTGTATATATCCAATTTTGTAGGGTTTCTTACCAACCATATAGAAACTTTTACCTCGGGTTGATCAATGATTTTGTCTTACACATTCTATTCCAACTTTAGGAGAAAATTTCTAAGAAAAAAGATTAAAAGGTTAAAACCTTGGAAATTAAAAAAGGACAATACCTAATTATGCAAAGGTGGTATATGCAAAAAGTGTGATATTTTTAAGCAGATTCACCACAATAATAAATCATGTCCATAAATCCATCCTGATGCCCCTCAATCCCCTAACAACTCCCTTATCTCATCAAACTCTACTATCCTAACTCAACCACATCAACCATCCCAACATTCTCAACCATCAACCTTAACCATTCCAACGATTCCATCTTAACCACCTTAATCATTCCAACCTTCTCAACTGTTAAACTCAATCATTCCAACACTCAACCACCTCAACCATTTTGACCATCTCAACCAGGCTAAACACCAACTACTCACAACATTTAAAAGACAACAAGAATAGTAAAAGGCTTCTCATCAACATCAACATCTGTCAGACTGAACACCAGACTGAAATTGCAAAATAGGAAAAGGGTTGTTTGAAAGCCATGATTATGTAGAATTTTTTGTGGTTTTAACATGTATTTTGAAGTACACTTATGTTATAACATGTATTTTGAAATACAAAACTTTGTTATTCACAACAATTAATCATGTGAATGTATTGTGAAGTACAATTATAATTAGCATATACACTACAAAAAAATTGGATTTACCTACAGTCAAAATCTGTAGGTAATGACCAAAATCAGTGGGTAATCAGACATTACCCACAGATTACCGATGGGTTAAAATCCGTAGGTAATGAGGTTGTAGGTAAATTTCCCACCAACTTTGATCGATAGGTAATTTTCCCACGGGATATATTATTTTATATCATATCCTTTTACTTATCTCATATTAATAAAATTACTACTAAACTGTAACCAGGAGAAGTTGAACCAGAACCGTTGAATGTTGAAAAAAGTCTTTTACCACTACGCCAGACAAGCAATAAGATAATATTATGATTATTATTATTCTTATTATGATTATATTTATGATTATGATTGTAAATATTAATAATAATATTATTATTATTATTATTATTATCATTAATAATAATATTATTATTCTTATTATTGATAATATTAATACGGGTAATAAAAATATCAGTAATAATAATATATTAGAATTAAGAATATTAATCATTAATAATAATAACATTATTGATATTATTATTATTAACCATTACAATAATAATAATAATAATATCACAAATATTTTTAATATAACTGAAAATAATATAAAAAAATATTAATAATATTAAAACTATTTTTCATATAAATATAAATAATGTTGATAATAATATAATAACATTAAAAATATTATTAATGTAAATATAAATAATATAAATAGAAGTATTAATAATATTCCATATATTAAAAAACATATAATAATAATG
>Ga0209700_109171_pt1 | contig 11773 bp, 3 predicted proteins | sample SiratroredBW_FD_187528 | JGI IMG/M metagenome (GOLD analysis project Ga0209700, IMG submission 187528) | Root nodule microbial communities of legume samples collected from California, USA - Siratro red BW (SPAdes) (version 2) | ecosystem: Host-associated > Plants > Roots > Nodule | place: USA...
AAAGTTTTAGAATAAGGGAGTTTCTAGTTCCGCTGTCTGGTTTAGATGTCTGTATGGGTTTAGGCTTGGGGATAACTGGTGAAGAGGTTAGTTTTGATGATAATAACGTAGGTTTGGTAACAAATTTGTTCAATGGTCAGGACATTACCGTACTTGGTATTTTAGAGAAATTGAATGATAGAAAAATAAATGTTAAAAAACATGTAGACGACTTTTGTAGGCTTTACATATTGCTTGCTTTTGCTGTATTCTATTTTCCTAGAACTTCTAGGAATGTTTCTACATATCTGTTTAATTTGTTAGATAGTTTGGAGGACCTTAATGTATATAATTGGGGTGGGGCGGTCCTTTCTATGTTAATTAGTAGTTTAGATAGATGTTCTTACAGTTTGCATCAGCAAAGGAATGCTCACGGGCTATACCTGTGCGGATATGTTGCAGTTTTGCAAGTTAGTGTAAAATATGGGTTTATGGTGGTTGGTAATGTCATTGCAGTTTAATTTTTGTTCATTGAAATTAAAGTTTGATGTAGTTTGTTTTTTTTCAATAGTTGTGGGCTGTTCAACATGTGGGGATGGGAACTCTGAGTTCATTCCCACGATTTTTGGAATGGCCTTCTAAGTCAATGAGGTCTTCAAGAATTGAAAATGCTTTTTCATATAATGAGGTGTGTATGTATTCTGTTTTATTATTATTGTTGGCATCAAATGGTTACCTAACATAGCTTGGCCCAACCTAACATAGATCTGGCCTAACCTAACCTATCTTGACTTTGAGATGCCTCATATGACTTATCCTAAGCTTGACCTAATCTTATATGACTTGAGTCGAAGTTGATTTGAGTGAAGCTCAACCCCTTATAGATTTCGGAAATGGCTTCCGAATTGTACAATTCGAAAATATCTTTTGAATTGTACAATCCGAAAGCCATTTTCAGATTCTCGAAATTATTTGCGAATTTTGAATATCATTTTCGCATTCTGAAAGTTATTTTCAAATTCCAGAAGTCATTTCCAGATCTAGAAATACCTTCTGCATTGTACAACCTGAAATGTGTTTTTATTTTAGCTTATGGACTAATTTATTTCAGAATACAAAACTATCTTCTAAATTAATCAATTTCGAAATACAAAATATAGCTTTCAGATTAAAATTTAGGAAGTATAATTTAAAATACATTTTTCTATTCTAGATTAAGATACTCTGGTAGTCACCATAACACCACCTCCACTTATCAAAGGACACTTAAGTTTTTTCCTTATGAGTCTTTTGGATGGAGGTGCATGAAGAAACTATGAAAGTGGAGGAAGAAGCAATCTCTTGCCTAACTTAGTTATAGATTGACTCTATCTAACATACATTAACTTGACCATGAGATGACCAATCTTCTCTTAAGTCGGACTTAATCTTACATTACTTAAGTCGAAGTTGATTTAGCCTTACATGAACTAGAGTAAAGCTAAATCCCTTACATGCAATTAATCAAACCAAACTTGTTATAACTTAAACTAATCTAAATTCATATTGATTTTGGATTTCTAAATGCAACAAATTATTTAATCTATATTCAATTCAAATTTAGTTAAATGAATTGGAATTAAAATCTTTAAAAATATATATTTGCATTTGAAATAAATCTATTAAAATAAACTTAAAATAATATAAATTTAAATAATTATAAATTAGATTTGATAACATGAACTTTTTGGTACCCTTATCGGTAATTTGAGGAGTTAGCTTTTAACTTCCAACTCAAAGATATTTTAAGTTTAGCTAAAAATAATATGAGAATCAACGTATATACAAAGTGTAAATTTTTTACAGCATCATCTAATCATAAATTATCGTAAGGTAATTTTAACTCGGATGATAACCATGATAAAAGTCACAATAAAATTTATTTTAATTAATGGACTGAATTTTTTGGATTATGAAGCATATCCACTAAACTGAAATATAGTTTGGAGTTTACCAAAATTCTTAAAACATAGAAGTTTTATTGACATGTAAAATACATTGACTGAATTTTGAGGGACTCAATGGTACGTTAAAATTTCTTCATTTCCAATACCAAAAGAGACATTCATGGTGAATGACTCCCTCTCGGTTTGAGGTTCCCTTCATTTAATAGTTTTTTAAGATCAACTTGGCTGGCTGAAAACAACTACACCAAAGGTGCAAACAAGTCACGTGAAAACTGACGTGGCTACACAAACAAACAAAAACAGAATGGCGCTAAAATTGGACTTTTGTTCATTGCAGCATTGCCAACACCCCATCTCACCAAAAATCTCTGCACTGCCATTTCCCTATCCTTCTTCATACATCACTACCTTTTCTTCATTTTTCTTTCATCGTTAAAATGAACTTTTAAGACTTCCTACGCCTTTCCTTTGAACACTCCAGCTCTAATTTATCCTTCTGATTAGACCATGTCCACATAGGTTGCAGTTTGAATGCTTGCAAAGTTGTTTTTACGGCAATAACTGTGTACAAATGCAGGTACATGAAAATTGAAACATTGACCAATGCAGGTACAAGACCTTTTATGTTATCTTCCTAACCTCTATGTACGCAGATTCACATGTTGAAGTAGAAGCTTCAGCGGTAGTTTCAAGCCTTTTGTGAAGCTTTGAATGTTCAGCACCTTTCTTTACTTCTTCATTTTACGTATAGAAAAGTCTAATTCATTTTATTTCCATTTATTCTTTATTTCATTAGTACTTATTAAGAGTTTATCCAAACAGGAACTTCCTGTGTTGAAACAAATTGTTTGACCACAAACCAGTAATGGTAACCTTGTGTGAAAGATAAATAACTGTAATATATGGATGGATTATACTCTAGCCAAAAGAAAAGAAACAAAATAAGTGATCATGGTCATATATGAAAACAAATCTAAATTTCATTTCACCAGGAATCAAGAGGGAAATGAATACTTACCCAAACAGTAACCATTATATGATTGTTGGTTTGTGTGACATTCTAGTGATGGTCGTAATGGACTTTACTTTATGGTTGACTTGGCATTAGAGTCACAGCAAAAATCATGTTACCATGTTATTGATTCCACTTAATTGTGGGCTTTCTATATTATAATTCGCTTCTTAAGAAAAACACATTTTTTTTTTCAAAAGGTGAAATTGCAGCATGTACTAAAGGATAGCCCCCAATATATGTTAAAACACAGGGTGTGGCTTTAAGAAGGAAATCGTCAATCAAAGCCAACTTATTTTGAATCTCACTAAAACTCCTACTTCCCTAATTCCATGGATTACAAACTAAAGAAGGAAAGTTGCTTCTTTAACACCGTCTGCAAATTGTTTTATCAATTTTCCGACTTTCTCCTAGAGACATTTCCCAACAAACCCTGCATTTCTGAATAGTGATTGTTTGATCTCCTCGGGGCTAATGCAATTTCTCTGTTCACCTACCTATGACCATGGAAAGAGTAAGTTTATGGTAGAGTTTCAAGCATGTAATTGAGATTGAAAGGACCATTTAGGATACAAACCTCAGAACAAGATGCTTCCATTGAAAAGTCATTGAAGCTGCTTACAACACATTGCTGAATCTCAAGGCCTAATGCTTCTAGTGTATTGACGGTTGATAGTAGCAATCCAGGCTTTGTGGCACAGCAAATGCTGATCCTAGTGTCCTGGTCTCTCCTTTCAACATCAAACTGCAAATACATTTATTTAGAAAGTGGGTCTCTGATTATGCTTTAAGTGAGGGGGTTTGGTTTGGTAGAGTACCTTGGGGGAGTTTCTTACAATTGCTTCATTTGGCTTGAGTTGTTCCTTTGAAATGCCCAACAGATTAATCTGACTTGTGCCCTCTTCCACCTCTTCCTCTTGCAACTTATCAATCCTTTCCAAAAGCTCTTTCATGTAGTCTATAGTATCCCCAAGAATAGAGGTCCTGTCCATCTGTTCAAGTTCATATTGCTCAATTCAGTGTTACACAGCAAATCAAGAAAAAACAAAAAAAAAAAGTATGGGTTAAACAAGAGAATTTCAATTTCATTTATACTGATTCAGACATTACCACCAGGGAAAAAAGTCAGGGTTAAAAAAAAAAAAGCAAAAGACTTGCTTTTGGAAATCACCTTGCTGATTTTGGGGACTATTGACCTAAGCATGGAAAGACGGTCATTGAGACGCTTTCTTCTCCTCCTTTCTGCCATGAGATTCTTTGAGGGCTGTCCCTCTAGCTTTTTGGGCTTGGGTTTTCTCTCTTCATCATCAGACATGCCTATGTTGAAGAGTGGAACCTCTGTGCCTTGTTCCTCAACTTTGCAGACAGCCTTGGTTTCTTCAAAGTTGTTGTCATGAAAGGCAATCTCTTCATCCTCCAGTGTGGGTGGGAGTGGAGGTGGAGGTGGGGGATCATCGTTCCCAGGGTCAAGCTCCGGCAATGGCATTGTGAAGCCATCAGCAAAAGGGTATGGTGGTACTTCATTGATGTAAGGGCATTCAGATCTGCGGTCTACTGGTGGTGAAAATGCACCAAATAGGGAGTTTGAGGTGGGCAAAGATGGGTTCTCAAGAAAAGTGTCAAAACTCCAACCATTAGACAATAGCTCCAAGAACCCAGTGGACAAAGCATTCCATGTCTCTCTTCTTGGAGCTACCAATTCATCCAAGAAACCAAGCTGAGAAAGCTCCATCCCTCCCTCCCCTCTCTTCTCTTCTTTCTCTGCTGCTCTCAGACTGTGACTCTGTGCCCTTCCCAAGCAATAATGTTTTCCCACTTTAAATAATGGGGCAGAGTAACCATACTTTTTTACTATTACTAATTCAATTTCATTTCTACTCAAAATTTAAAAAAAAAAAAAAAAAAACATTGTCTCTCAAACCAACATTTATTCATTTTAAAACAGCTAAAGCCAATAATTTCAAATTTTATAAAATGTAAAAAAAAAATAAGAATGAAACCAAAATCAACTTACTTTATGTTTTACATAATTAAAAGTATATTATTAGCCAATGTAAAATATTCAACCCGCTCTCTCATAATAATAATATTTTTATATTCTCTTAAAATTTTTACTATATACTTATCTCGTTTGTGATGTTGAATACTTGTCACACCAAACATTTCATTAGCATAACCATAAAAATTATAGTTACAAAAAATACACGATTTTGGGATAGCTATGGCCAAACTAAGCATGTTTTTAGCGTGTGTAGATGTCTATATATATAGACATCTAAATAAAATCTAGTAGAATAATAAGTTGGTATAAAATTATAAAAGTTATTTAAAATTGTTTTAGTCTAACAAATTTTAAATTGATAAGCGTTATTTTAATAAAAACAAAGAATATATAAAAATAATTACATTAATTAGTATTTTAACGTAATCCTCGGTAATCTTACAAGAAACTAAATGCAAATTTAATCTTGTGTTTAGAAAAGTGGGATGTTGAATAAGGATTAGTTTTTATATTTTTTCTTTTTCAATACACAGACACTGATATGGTAATTAAACTTATTATTACTTTTCAGAAAACTTACACACATTTATAAAACCCTGGCACTATTTTATTTTATGGTCACACTTAATCGGGATCCATTTTCCTTGTTCATGATAAGGTAAATAAAAATGGAAAAGAAAACTCCACTTTTTTATTTAGAAAAGTTAAAAATAAACACACACACACACAAAATTGGTAATGTTAGAACTTTGTAAAAAATATTAGAATGTAAGATCATTATGCTTCTTTACATATTATATAAAACATTATCGTGTCACTGGTGGTAGCATAATAAAAAGTGGTGTATATATGTTCTAATGCAATTTATTCTTGACTCATATGGCTATTAGAATAAATGAATAACTAAATAATAAAAATATAAATATAATAAAAGAAAAACTATTTGAGTTTGTGAATAACACAAGATTGTCTAATTATTATTATTATTATTATTATTATTATTATTATTATTATTATTATTATTATTATTATTATTATTATTCAAACTTTTGATAAATACTATCACAAAATTAAAGTATTTCAAACTCTTGTTAGAAGTTCATCCAAATAAAAATATGCATTTTAACGAGTAAATTTTTTCCTAATCATTTTCCTTGTATTTATGTATCAGTAAATGTGAACCAATTTTCATATTTTAATGTGAGTGTAGATAAAGTGACCATTAAATAATATATAATAATAATAACATCAAAAATACTTTAGTTTCTTTTAAAGTGTCATTCATGTTGTTATAAGAAAAACAATAAATTTCATAACTTTTTTCATTTTAATAAAATTTTATAAAAAATATTTTACTCTTTTAAATTCTTATTGCAATAAATATATGTATAAATTAATTAAAATTTAGATAAAAATGAAAATATAAATAAAAAACATAATTAATATTATCTTAAATTTTAAAATTAATTACTAAATAAAAAATAAAACACTAAAAAAATTTAAGAAAATACATAACAAGTAAAAAATAATAATTTAATAAAAAGGTCTAATCTTCAATGAATCATATTATGTTACAATGTATTATAATATCACTTAAAAGATTGGATCAAAATCATTTTTTTCTTTCTTAGTCACCCTAGTTAGGAATGGTAAATAAATTTAGTCATGTTGATATTGTTCAAATATATTGTGAGTTTTGTTCGAATGTGTTTTAATTTTGATAGAAAATTATAATATTAATCGGATATGGGTATGAGTAATAGCAATTTTTTAAATTTAGTATGAGGATGAGAATATATTTATCTTATCTATGTCTTTATACTAGTTTATATACTTTCATCATCCTCATTCTCTCTCATTTTAAATTATTAAAATACTCATAATTTATTAGGTAACATAAAAAAACTTATCTTAAATGTTTTTTCTTGTCCTTAATTTCTTTTTATTTGAAAAACACTTATTTTTTTCTTTTGCGACACAATTTTCATTTTTTCTCAATTGTTGGAGAAATTAATGTGGAATTTAGAAAACCTGACCTAATTTAGCCTATAAACTAATGTATTGTAATACGATGAAGGATATATAAATTCTAAAAGAACTTGATTTTATCTTTATTAGAACTTTATGGAGTTGAATTATAAAACCCAAATTTGATTTTATTAGGATAACATGTAGTGATAAATGCTATGACTTATCATTGAAATTCTCATTTTTATTAAGTGTAGTATCAATATACTTTCTCAAATTGAAAATCAAAATGTTCCCCCTTTTCATTTTTCTTATGAGTTGGTATTAGAGCTTCAACTCTTTATATTCAATGAGATTTGTTTTGCTTTCGATTTTTTTATTTAAAATTTTTTTAAACTTATGATAAGTACTAATGTTAAAGTTCTTCTCGACTCAATGCATATCACAAATTATTTATTGATAATTTTGTTTTACAAATGGGGAGGAATTCGAAAGAGAAATTCCCAAAGAAAAGAAGGAAATAAAAGAAAAGGCAGATGTCAGAGATAAAGAGAGAATATTGTAAAATACTTTAAACTAAGTTTAAGACTGAGTGAATTAAATTATAATAGATTTTTGTGAAAACTAATTTAAAGAATGAACCTTTTTACCAAATCCAGGTACTACAGTTTTTGGTTTACAAACAACACAAAAAAATTCAATCAAGACACGCAAATAGTCTATTAAATTTTCTTATTAAACTGACAAAAAATCAATTGATTCAATCTGCGCTTCAATGAATTTCAATTTTCCTAACTATCAGAATGACTAAAAATTCAATTGATTAATTTCTCTCTTAAGTGAATTACAATATTTCTGATTATTTGAATCATAGAGAAACAATCAACTTTATTTCAATTTTAACTTAATAAAATTTTGATAGATTCATAGGTTATGTAGAACTCAAAAACCAACAAAGAGTGTAGATCAGAGAGATTGTACACAATGATTTTTATACTGGTTTACTCTTCTACGAGAGCTACGCCAGTTTCTTTCTAGAAAGATTTTACTAAACACACAATGCAATACGATTCAAACACAAGACAACACCAAAAAACACTCTTGCATCCTGGAAAAATGAAAACTACACAGTGTAACACTCTACCACACAACTACAATTAGAAACCCTATCTAATTATAGTGCAAGAATCAATAAAAACTCTTAGAAATTACAAAACAAACAAAATATGCAATTGCAATGAAACTTGTAACATCTCATATTTTTCATATAATAGGAACTTTATTGCATAAAATTATATAATAAACGTGAATGCAAAAAATCATACATTCATCAGGTATTTCAAAATATACTTCTCCAAATAAGATTTAATAAAAATATCTTCGTAAAATTACAAATAAAATAAAAATAAAATAATGCTTCTCCAACTATTCACTTGGGACTCACACCACCTGTCAAATCCTCTACTCCCGTGTAATACACGATCATCACAAATTTAAAAATAAAACAAACAACAATATATTTTCAATTCAATGTTTTATAATTCATCTCACATCATACATATACTGACTCACAAACAAAGACACTAGACTCTCTACTTCTGGAAGACACTTGAGCATTGACTTACTCAGAGGTGTGCACTTGTCATATACCACCCATCTGTTCCGATCGGGCTCATATTTCAATCCTCAGATACAGACTATTTCAATCGGACTCATATTTCAAACCTCAAATCCCATATGCACAGGATTAATCCATATGTCCTATTCCGATCGGGCTCATATTTTAAACCTCGGATATGGCCATATGAACGTTTTTCAACTCTTCACTAACTGGTAAACTTCATCTATATGAATCCAATGTACCAGTAGAGTCAAGATACCTCTGAATCACAAACAATGCATATCATTCACAAACATTAATACTACATCATACCATACATAAGCATTCATTCCATTCAATTCAAATTCATCCAATTCATATTTAATAAACAAATAATTACAATATATATCAAAAATAGTCAAACCAACTTCCCTTACCAACTATCATCACTTTAAATTAACCTTTCTTACCTCTATAGAGTAGAGATACTAAAAAATCCTAAAATCATAGGCAGCCTAACTCTGTTCAAGAATCTGATCGGACACTCTTGATCTACTCAGCGCTAGGAATCTAGGAGTGTCCTCTGATTGTCAATTTGATAACATTTGAGATCACAAATCTAGAGAGAAGGGAGAAAACTTTAAAGAGAAATTGTTCTAGAGAGATAGTGATTTTCATAAGAATGAAATTGTACATCTTCTCAAAGAGAGAGAGAGAGTTGGTAGTTTTTATTAGAATAAAACAGAATATCTTCTTAAAGAGAGAGAGAGTTGGTAGTTGTTATAAAAATAAAAAGTAAATAACTAACTTTTATTTACTTAAACAACTTTTCTATTAAAAAAATAAGTGTTATCTTATTTATCTCTAAAGTTAAATTCTAGGTTCATTTTTAGTCTGAAGCTATTTTTTAGGGTATTACAAAACTATAGGTTCAAAGGTTGCAAAAAAACTTTCCTGGTACCAAAAATAAATGCATGACTACTCAAATTAGTCATAAGTCATCATAGTTTGCTCCAAGAAATGAATTCCAATGTTCTTGATAAAAAAAAGAATGAATAATTCCTCTTGGAAAAAAATTGTTCAAAAATTGATCTCTCTCAAAAATGTCTCAAAAAACATATATCAAACTTCTAAAGTCAATTATTTATAAAAGAATAGACTTTAACAAAATCAATCGGTTAAATCAGTATCTGAGTTGATTTATTTTATTGAAAACAATTTCAATTGATTAAGTCTAAAAATAAACTCTTTGAAAACATCAGTATAAAAGTTTTTCTTAAGCCTTATTTCAAAAACATACTTTACTTACTAATTTTCTTAGAACAACTACATAACCAAGACTAATGCAAGGAGATAAGAAACACACACACACCTGAAAACTTCTAACTCAAATCTTCAAAACTCTTCACCACTTCAATTCATCAAATACTCTTTAGCAACTTTGCCAACAAATGTTTGATGCGAGTATTGAAAGAAAGACATGCTATAATTGTTTAATTATGAGAAGAGAGAGAGAGAGAGAGAAGAGAGAGAGAGAGAGAGAGAGATATGGAGAGATAGAAAAATAGAGAGCTAGTAGAAAAGAAAAGTAGTGAACAAAAAGAAATAAAATAGGAGTTGAGAGAAAAAAGGGAAAATAAGAAATAAATAAAAATCAGTGATTAATAAAGAGGAAGAAAAAAATAATAATAGATATTTTTTATGTTTTTGCATATGTTGTTGTTTTGTTCATTCAACAATATGAGGAAGATTTCATGACATGACTCAACATGTCATTTGATATCAATCAATTAATAATATTTGTATAGATTCTAGTTCTAGAATGAAAAACTAATAAAATGACGATTTTTTATCTTAGTATTATATTTCTCTTAAAGAAAGTTTACTTATAACATCCAAAGATGAATGTCCTTGAAGAAGGAAAGAATAGAGACATCAATATAATTTTGAGTTTTATTAGTAATTTTATTGTCTTTTTAATTAAAAGGTCAAGTGATCACATGGGAAGATAAAAATAACTACAAGGTGAGTTATTCGTGTTTCTCACGATGAGAAATAATAATGCATATAGTAGGAATTAAAGGCAAGAAACAATGATGTTTTGTTATCAGAGATCATTATTGAGTGTGAATTTGTGAATTTAGTTAGATTTGATTGAATGGTTTGAGTTTCGAGAAAATTTTGTTCTAAAGTTAAAAATTTAGAAATTAAGGTTTCAGTTATGATTTCTTTACTAAGTTTTGAGAATTGGAATAATGAGTTGAGTGGTTGAATTCTTACATATAGACTAATGATGTTTATTTAATTGTTAAAATCACGTGATAAAACCTCCTTAACCAAATGAAAAGTATTTTTAAAATATTGAATAAATATAAATGTGAAAATGAGACTTTAAGCTGTGTTAATATGGTAATTGAAATGAGTGTAATATAAGAGGTATTGGTTTTAGTATCAATGGTATTTTAGAAATATAATGTTATGGTCCTAAACGAAATAGGAATGTGATGTGAAAAACTTTGACCTTTTTATTTTGATTGTTGCATTATTCTAGTTTTTTACATAACCCACTCAAGTAGTTACTCATTGCTCAACAAGATAGATGTCAAATGCATTCTCTACTTTATTGGATAACATTGCTCAAGCGACTAAATTACAATCAAACGATATGTCTCACCTCTCAAATGGTAGGCTTCATCGCTCAAATGACAACTCATCAATTAAGTAATGAGAGGATCAAATGTATAATTTTTTTTGGGTTATATCGCTCAAGTAATTATACTTCACTCAAGTGATATTTTCTTATTTCGCATGACATATTTCATTGTAAAAATTTTGTTCCAGGTGTTTTGATTTTTCAAAATTGTATTCTTATATGATATTTTGTTTTTGTTCTTAAAAATTTAAGTGTTGTACACTAATAAATTATTTGAAATTTATATTTAGATGTATGTGGTGTAAAAAAGTAGTGACCTAGGTGGTAATATGGTTTGGTTTGAGTATAGTGTGAATATTGAATATTGAAATTATTACGAAAATGAGAGATTTAGATTTTACTAATAACCCAAATTAAGTAGATGAATGTATCAAGTCAACTGTGAGAACCTGATGGAAGTTTATGCATATTACTTCATCTTCATTGAATATGTTTTAATATTTACCTTATCTGAGTAAATATATATATATATATATATATATATATATATATATATATATATATATATATATATATATATATATATATATATATATATATATATATATATATA
>Ga0209700_109172_pt1 | contig 11772 bp, 5 predicted proteins | sample SiratroredBW_FD_187528 | JGI IMG/M metagenome (GOLD analysis project Ga0209700, IMG submission 187528) | Root nodule microbial communities of legume samples collected from California, USA - Siratro red BW (SPAdes) (version 2) | ecosystem: Host-associated > Plants > Roots > Nodule | place: USA...
ATTTATAATTTATTTTTCATTCTGAAAGTAGTTCAGAGCAGTTTTGAAATATTGACTCTTTTTTTTTTATTATTAAAGATGAAGTGTAAATGAACGTGAGAATGAGATAAAACAGTTTGAGAACAGTCATATTTTATTTTTTATATTTTTTGTTATTGTGAAATGAGAACATGGGTGGTTTAGAGCAGTTTGAAGATTGATTGATTCTTTTTTTATTATTATTATTATTATTTTTTAAATCAAGGTGGTTTAGATAAGTTATCACTCTTTGACCCATTCTTATTATTTTTTTTTAAATTTAATATTAAAGATGAATCTACCAAGGAATGAGAATCAAGCCATTTCAAAACGGTCATAATTTATTATTTATTATTAATTTTATTTTTTATGTAGTGGAGAACGTGGGTTGTTATCTGAGCATTTTCAAAATTATTATTATTTAGTAGTTTTTTAAAAAAAATAATACGTCGAGTTAAGGAGTGAGAATATGGGAGAGTACTTCAGTTGACTCATTCTTTTTTATTATTATTTATTATTATTTTTTGTGAAAAGTTAAGATTGAGTGAGATTGACTGATTCTATTTTTTATTATTATCTTTATTTTTATTTTGTGAGAAGTTAATAAAGAAAACAGTTTGAAAACAGTTTTCTTTTCTTTTTATTTTTATTATTATTTTTTTATTCTTGGATTCTGTTGTTTTCAATTTATATATATATTTTACTTATTATTTTTTTTGTTATTTTCGTTTTTCTATTATTAATTATTTTTTGCGATGGAAAAATTCAAAAATTTTTATTTATTCATTTTTTATTTTTTCATTTCTTTATTTTATTTTATTTCGTATTTTTAATTTAAAAGATTACCCAGACAAAATTGGGTGTTGACATTACTAATGTACATTTATATTTTAAGTTATCGAGGTAATGTATGAAAAATAACATTTCTATTAATTGGCCCACCATATCATACGATATAGGGGAGAATGCAAGAATAATTGTTTGTCCTTGCCTTATGGTCTTTTAATAACCCATATTTTGTAGTATACATGAATTAACTTCATTTTAGAAAATGAGATTATCTTAGGGTAGTCAAATTTTCTTGATGAGAGATCTCTAAAAAAATTTGTATGTGGTAAACAGTAAGATGCATGTAAAAAAATTTGTATGTGGTAAAAGTAAGATGCATGTAAAAAAATTTGTATGTGGTAAGCAGTAAGATCTCTAAAATTTTCTTAATGAGAGATCTCTAGCTTTGGATTCCACCACGACGGCACCGTCACCCCATCCACACACCACTGTGAAATGCTAAAAGTGGACCGTCGCTCATGTAACACAGATTTGCAGTGAAAATCCATTTTTTGGACGGAGGGAGAAAACATTATTATCCTGGGGTTACGGAAACTTTTTTGTTTTAATTTTTATTTAGTTTGTTGGTTTCCTTTTTTTGATTTTCTTTGTTTTAGTGAGTTTTATCGTGTTTGATTTTCTGTTTCTCATATTTATTTTATGTTTTGCTTTGTGTCTTCTTTTTTTATTATCAGGGCTATGGAGCAAGAATCTCGAGGGTTTTAAATTCCTTAAGATTGCATAAAAGAATCTGATACAAATCATAACTTGAAGCTTGTGACTCCTGTTGCAAGAAATAGAACATTTGCTCAAGTATTATACAACACTTGTGATATCCCTCTCTCTCAGTTTCTCTGAGCAGGACTATCTTGCTGGCTTAGAGGAATACAAAAATCATCTTCATGGTAGAATTGTCTTGTCTAAAGGAGATAAGTCTCTCACTCACTTGGAAGTTTGTAAGAAACTTGAAGGGTCTTGGAGGTCTCTCGGCTCTTGGAAAGTTATCCCTATTGGTAAGGGCTTTTAAGAGTTTGCTTTTTCTTCTTTAGAAAACTTGAGGAGGGTTTTGAGAGTGGGTTCTTGGAATCTTTCTCTGGGGATTCTCATAGTTTTGCTTGGTCAAAAGATTTTGTTCCTATTATAATAAAGATAACCAAGGCTCAATGTTGGGTGCGGATCCATGGGTTCCCTATGGAATATTGGCATCCTAAAGTTATCTTTTCTATTGCTAGAGGTGTTGGAACACCTCTTTTCTTTGATGATTGTACCATGAACAAAACAAAAGGGTTTTTTTGCAAGGGTTCTTGTGGATCTTAATATGCTTACGGAGCTTCACAGTTAACTGTTGGTAAAATGTCTTGGGTTTGCCTTTCTAGGTGAGATTGAGTATGAAAGGTTACCCTTTTTGCAATGTTTATAAAATGATAGGTCATTCTTTCTCTATCTCAATATAAAATTTTACTGTTAAAATTTGAAGTGCATGTACAATATTATCCAACATTGAAATTGACACGCTTGATTATTTTCAAGAGGGTGAAGACAGTTTATAATTCATACTAAAATTTAGTAAATTTGTAGCATGACTGAGAATTGACATGTTGGTTAAACTTTGCCAAGCAATACAATAAATACAATAACAGTATATTGCTCAATAGTCATACTTGTAATTAAATAAATACAAATTTCAGTAGAAAAAAATACATGTTTGTAATCAAATGCCCCTTAACCGATCCACAGTATACAAAAATAACACTTTTTTATAATTTAATATTAAAATTAGTTCTTTTAGAAAAATATAAAACAACTATAATATTTTATTTACAATATATAGTATTGTTTTTAAATCATAAACAAATAAATAAAACCACAAACTCGTACTTATAATATGAAAGTATATGTGGAATGAATTTTTTTCATTTCTTTCCATTGCTATCAAAATATGAAAAATTATATATTACAATAAGTCAATTAAGTTATCAATTTTACATATTTAAATATCACGTAATTTTAAATTATTACATTTTTTATGTCTATAATTCACTAAGATATGTAGTCAACACATATCTTACTTAATAAAGATTCATTTATTGATTCGATACATGGTGCTACTTGACATTGACAATTGACAATGAAAAAGTCAATAACACGGTGCTGTTCCATGCCCTGTAATCAATCAAGAGGAAAAAGCCGCAACCTTAAATATACTAGATAAATATGCAACAAGTTGTATTAGGATATCATTATAACAATTTAATTTTATAGATACAATAATATTTTTATTAATATCATACAATACAAGACCAAGAAGACAGCGTTTTAGATAACAGTCATTGTGTGTCATCACTGAAATGCACTTAAATTAGTTCTTTAACTTAATATTCTGCACTTAATATTTGTGTTAATCTCTATAAAAATAATCTATATTTCATAAAAATGTAACTAGAGTAATTTAGATAAAATTCTAATTTATAGTGTATAAAATCTTATGAAATACTTCTACAAAAGTAAGTTTCAATGCAAGAAATATGTAAATAAATATATAAATAAAAATATATTACTGACAGAATTTATAAGTAATTTTTTTAACATACTTTTATTTTATTTTATTCTTAAAAATATGTTTGAAATGGTTAATATTTTATAACTGAATAGTATAAAATTACACTTTCTTATAAAGTTTAAAATTTAAATTAGTTTTCTAAATTCAACATAATCCAAAACTCATAATGAAAGTGTACGTAGGATAAAACTTGTAAATTTTTGTATTTGCAGTGTTTGAATTTTATTCTTGTATGAGGAGTTGCTCTCTAAGTAATTTTTTTGCCTGTTTTTTCAAACTCCATTGAATCACTTTACCTTTCTGTTAGAATTGGAAAATGTTATCATGTAAAAGAATTTCTGCTAAAGTAATTTGCAAAATAATTTGGCTAGTAAAAATAGTAACGAAGCTGTTCTAAATAGATGTTCCTTTTATCAGATGTGTTTGGACAAACCTGCCAGCATGAGTGATTTTCGTGGAGAGATGAATTTTCGAATTACCTTCTGAAAGTAACTATTGCCTGACTTGTTAAGACAATACTAAAAATTAAATAAAAAAATTCTAGTATTATATTTCTTTTTAACGTACTTCTATTGTATTTATTTTTGTTTATTAATATTTTAGAACTCAATCGTACAAAATTACACTTTCTTAAAGTTCAAGATTTAAATTAGTTTTCTAAATCTTAAATAACTAAAATATTTGTTTTCAAATCATAAATAAATATTAAAGTACCACATTTCAATAAAAAAATATCTTATTTTATTTAAGTATTATAAAGTAATAACCATTTTTAATTTAAAACTAGTAAAATTTTGTCAAGAAACTAAAACTATTACAACTATAAGAAATTATATGAAATTGGAAAGAGACTACTTGTCATAAAAACTATGTTTTGAAAAACTCCTTTTATTGACTACTAGATATTCTACACTTAATATATGTATTAGTCTCTTTAAAAATACATCTATATTTCATGAAAATGTTACTAGATTAATCTAGATAAAATTTTGATTTGTAATGTGTAAGATAGGTGAAACACTTGTATAAATATGTCAAAATAACTAGAATATTTTATTTACACTACAAATAAAAAATATTCCTTAATAATATTTACATGTCTAATATTTTCAAAAACAATTAAGTAAAGATTTCTTTCTTTCATATTAATATCTAAATATCATAAAAATTAATTATCTTTTAAAAAAATATTTCTTTTTTATATAATTAAACTAGAAATCAAGTAAAAAATTGTTAACATATTTATTTATATAATATTTACAACATGAGTTGAGTTATTCATGCATCGTGTATTTTCATTTATATTTTCTTTTTTTATTTATAGATTTATATGTATTGAGATATGTGACAATAAATATATTTTTTATTAATACATGTGATAACACTCATTATACGATCGTTTATAAAGTAAAAGTAAAATTTGTAGTAAATATATTACAAGAGGATGATGTACTGTTAGTGAAGTGAAGTTCATGGTATTATATCAGTTATTTTTTTAATATATATACTTTTAGTTGTATAATATACCATAAATTATATAATATAAATTAATTACATAAGTTATAACTAAGTTAAAATAAATAAACACTCTGAAAATTTGAGTAATATATGGGAATAAAACAAGCATGTAAATTACCCAATTCACAGACTCACTCTTGATAATGAACATGTTGAAAATGGATCTAGTTCTGGAAGTTCTCAAATATTATAATACTTATAATACAGAATAACTGTTCCGGCTGCAATCATACTAAACTTTCTTTATAACAATAAAAAACACTCTTTTTCAGTCAAATCACATTAAATAAACATTTTAGACGTTGACTTCAAATCATATAAACAAAATATATGTGTTTTAGGAATTATTTGTTTCCAACTATGGAAACATTTAAATAGAGAAAAGAAAGTAAAGCGAGAAAAATGAAGTTAACTTTTATGAAAAACATTTTTTTCTAAACTTTTATCTCTTAAATAAAGAGATTTACAACAAAAGTTACCTTTTTATATTATTTTTAATTAAATAATGAAATTAATTTATAAAATAATAACAGAGTAAAATAATTAAAAATATATATAAATAATACTTTAAATTAAAAATAATAATAATAACATTATAAAAATATATAATTATTATAATATATATATATATAATTGACTAAGTTAAGTAATCCTATATATATATATATATAAATAATTAAAAAAAATAAAAATATATATATATATATATATATATATATATATATATATATATATATATATTTGTTATATAATATAATAATAAATAATATTTAAAACAAAAAAATAAATGTTATATAAATTTCATAATAAAATTTTATATAACATTATTAATAAAATATTTAATAATAATATACACAAATTATAACTTAATAAAAATAATAAAATATTTAAAATAAAATAAATTATAATATTAATTCTTTTATTATTGTAAAATAATAATATTAAAATTATTTTAAAAAATTAATTTTATATTTTTAAAAATAATCAGTTTCAATTAAATTAATATATTTTACAATAAATTAAAATTTATTTTTAAAATAATTATGTAATTTTGCAATTTTATAATTTTTTAAAAATACATTAAATAAATAAATTATATTTTATTTTTAATTATTTTTAATTATAAAAAATAAATTTATAATTTTATAATTTTATATATTAAAATATTTATTATACCTATCACATCATTCACAAACTTTTATAAACTTTCCACTCAAATCTTACCATCTTTCTCTTAATCCAAACAATCCAACTTTCCAGACACTTTTATCTCAAATCATCTCAAATTCATTTCCTCAAATCTACTTCCCAATCCAAAGACACTCTTACTCTTAGTGTTAAAATTTATAATCCCATTAGTTAAGTGCTAGTTAAAAAAATTCATAGAAAACAATAATATTTACTTATTCATTTATTTGCACAAAACTTGAAACTTAAATTCAACTAAAACGTCATCTTATATAAATGAAAAGGATAACCCTTACACATTAAATTAATGTTTACAAAAATAATTTGAAAAATTAATTATTTCTAATAATATAATCCTACTATATTATTAACTTGTGATCTTTTTATTTATGAAAGTTATATTGACTATTTATTTATATTGAATATCTAAAAAAGTTGTCATGTTTTCTAATTATCTGGTAATCAAAGCACCTCTTACACCTTCTGTTATCCCATCTCCAATACTTTTAAATGATGTATATCCTTTTAGATGGTAAATAAAAAATTCTAATTTAAAAGAACTTGGCTACATTTAAGTTGAATTAATTTTCTTTAGAATTTGTATTAGTGTAAATAATTATTGATATTTATGTTTTTATCTACTAAAAGTTTTGATTGAACATAAATTATCTTATTATTTACTTTAATTTATAAAAAGTTGCCGTGAAAATTATTTTAAAAAATATTTTTTTATTCTGTTTTTCATAATTATAGCTGAAATTTTTTTGATAAAAACTATTTAGACTTTTATAAATATCTAAGTTTGTGCTTTTCCATTCTGAGTTGTCTTATTTAAAAATATTAAATAATTTTATTTTTTATTTAAATTATACGTTTTATATTATATAAGTGATTTTATATCATATAAGTGGTTAAATACTAAAAGTGAACAAAATAATCAGTGTTATAAACACAATAAAAAAATACTTTTTAATATTTAAAAATTATATATTTTTATATTTATGTCATTTAGAACTATAACATCCAAAAAATAACATGCATAACGTTAAACATTCTATTAATCATAATTATGATTTATCAACATACAATAATTCTTCAAATTAAAGTATTTCAACATTCGATCTTCAGAAGTCTATTAACATACAATTACAAAATATCTCCAAATTGTTTTTCAAATTTAGCTTATGCCTAAAAGCACAACTCATTCCAAATGATCCTCCATAGATCCATCTGCAACACCATCTACTCCCGTCCCGTGTCAAAAACACGATCATCACAGACAGATATGAAAACACAAGCACAACAAAATAAAGGGTAAGCTAACCAATTTTAAGCAATTCTAAGTCATTAAATCAAATGTCAGGTTTAACACAATATAATCATCTCAGGATCATCCATCTCAATCAATTAAATGAAATCATTACAATAACAAGACACTGACACACTACAGACTTGACTCTACTTCCGGAAGACTCGTGCATTGAATAGACCTCGAGATATGCACTTGTCATACACTGTAAACCCACGCAGCCTCCACACAAATGAATCATCAATCATGTATGACAGGGTTAGTCCCCCTGCGACTTTCCTGACCATCTATATTTCAAGCTACAGTCACCCAGTTTAGACCTCTTTTGACTCTCACCACCTAGTAATAATCGTCTATTTGATTCATACTACTAGTATAGTAAGGATATCAATCGTTCACCCGATCCTTAGACAATGCACTTCCTAACTAACCCAGACACGGGTGTTTTCTTTCCTGAAAACACTATGCCTAGGCCTTGACCAACTTCATCAATACTCTATCAATATCATATCCTAACATAAATATATACTCATGTATTCACTCACTTTTCAATTTCAATCTCAAGATTTATTGAAATCACTCAACCAACAATATCGTTAAATTTAAATTATCAATTAATCTATCTTATTAAATCCATATATTGCATTACCAAAGAATCAAACCATTCAAAACAGAAAGCCACTGCCCCAAAAAGAAAGAAAAAATTGGTTTAGCTTGAGCGAAAATCCTCTCGCTTGAGCGAGATTAGTCCAGAGAGCATCCCAGTTCCAGGGACATTCTCGCCTGGGCGAAATTACTCTCGCCTGGGAAAAATATATCTCGCTTAGGCGAAACTGGACCCGAGAGCACATCTCAAATCTTCAAGTAAACTCGCTTGGGTGAGTATTCTTAGCTCGGGTGAGTTATGCAGAAAACAGAGAATTCACATATGAATCTAACAGTTCCTACTACCTCAGAGTTACCATGCATGCCTTAGATGACTAAAATAATAAGAATCAACATGTTTATACAATAAATGGTCTACCCTAATACAGAATACCAACTCAACAAATCAATATCCCATTAAGTTCACACAACTATCTCATACCATGCAACAATCAAATCAACATTAATCCAATAATTTAGACCTGCAAAAAACTTTACCATATACAAATTCTACAACCACTACAATCATTAACTTCTCTATTCAAGACTTAAATTTGTAAACCAAACAAGCACAAACTTGAGGTTAGCTTCTCTTACCTGAATTGCAATTGAAATTCTCTATAACAATCCCAATAGCCTAAGGTCCTCAAGAACTCGAATGTGCATCAAAGGACCTCTGATCAACGATCAGACTAATAAACTAGGAAGCTGAGCTCACAGCGGCACTATCTGATGGCTAAGAGGCCACATGCAAACTTAGTAAGTAGAGGAAAGCAAAACCCTAAAACTGACTCTAAGGGAAGGGGCAGAATATGAACTTACTCTATTGGAGATTCTGATCAGGTAGACTTGCTCTATTCTCTGCCATGAGTCCAATGGTGGGCTCCGCTCGAGAAATTCATGGAAGACAGACGCAAAGTCTTAGAGAGAAGTCAGACAAAAGGGAGGTCAAAGATTTTAGAGAGATGGTGGCTCAAGTGGGAATGAGACTTGGTTACTAACCTTTCCTACAAATACGTGTTTTCAGTTTAATAATATAATAATCAGATACTCATTCCACTTTTACAACTTCTACTCAGATGACAAATTTTCTAGGTTGTTACATTCTCCCCAACAAGAAAAATTTTTGTCCTCGAAAATTGGCTGACTAGGAAAAAAAATGAGAGTAACTTTCGCTAATGGTCTCCTCTAGCTCCCAAGTGGAATCATCAACTCTGGCATCCCACAATACTTTCACCATGCTGTTGGTTTTGCCTCTGAGTTGCTTAGTCTGCTAGTCTACAATTCTGATCGGTTGGACTTCAAAACTCAACTTCTCCTTGACTCGCACTTCATCTATTACTAGGATATGACTAGGTTTAGACACATATTTCTTCAATTGTGACACATGAACTACATTGTGTAGGTTGGTTAACTGTGGAGGCAGAGCAACCTCATAAGTCACCAGTCCTACTCTTTTTTTAAGGATCTAATATGGCCCTACAAACTTAGGAGTTAACTTCATTGACTTGATAGCCCTTCCTACACCCGTAGTTGGCGAAACTCTCAAGAAGACATGCTCTCCCACTGCAAACTTCAAGGACTTCCTTTGCGTATGATGTTAAGACTTCTACCTACTTTGGGAAGCCTTCATCCGTTTTTGGATCTGCTTTACCTTCTCAGTAGTCTGTTGGAGTAACTCTGGCCCAACCAACACTGCCTCTTCATCCTGGTACCAATACAATGGAGTTTGATACCTTCCTTCCATACAAAGCTTCATAAGGAGCCATTCCGATGCTAGCATGATAACTATTGTTGTAACTGAACTCTATTAGTGAGAAAATCTCATCCCAAACACCAAGATGATCCAAAACACATGTTCTCAACAAGCCTTCTAAAGATTGGTCATTTTCTTTGACTGCCCATCGATTTGGGGATCATACGCAGAACTCCTTCTCAACTTAGTCCCCAATGCGTTCCTATAGAGTCTGCCAAAACCAAGATGTGAACTTGGGATCCTGATCAGACACTATGCTAGAGGCACTCCATACAGTCTCACAATCTCCTAATCATATATTTGAGTCAACTTGGTAATAGATATCCTCAGATTCACATGCAAGAAGTGAGCACTCTTTGTCAGTCGATCTACTATCACCCAGACGACATCATTACCACGAGTTGACCTTGGCAACTGAGTAACAAAGTCCATGACTATGCTATCCTACTTCCAGTTAAGAACAATTAATGGCTGCAATAACCCACCAGGTTTCTGATGCTTTACTTTTTCTCTCTGACAAGTTAAACAAGCAACAACATATTGAACTACAACCCTTTTTATACCTAACTACCTAAATAACTCCTTAAGACCTTTATACATCTTAGTCATACATTGGTGCAGACTAAGGTGACTCTTATGTCCTTCATCTAAATTCATTCTCTTCAGCTCATCATTTGTCGAGACATAAGGTCTGTCTTTGAACCTCAACATTCCATCAGTCCCCAAAGCAAAGTCTCTTGTCTGCTCTGTTCCTAACAATTCTATAGTGCCATTCAAACTAGGATTTTTCAATTGTTTCTCTTGATTTTTTCTAAAGAAATCATTAGTTATGGTTAACCTTCCACAACTAATAAAGTCTTTGTGGAACTTCACCTCCGAATTTAGATCTCTAAATTGTCCAATCAATAGCCGCTCTTCGATCTTCCATGCTAATATTTAAACTGATTTTCCACCCAAATCATCTACCACCATATCAACCATTTCTAGATGACAAACTCATTGGAAGTCATAACTCTTCAAAACTTTATTTGCCTCCCTTGCCTCATTTCAACTCTTTTGGAGTAAGCAAATACTCTAAGCCCTTGTAATCTTTGAAGACATGAAACTAGACTCCATATCTGCAGTGCCTACAAACCTCTTGGGATAAATACCCTAGCAGTTAACTCCAAATCATGAGCATATTGGTTTCTCTCATATACCTTAAGATATCTTGAAGCATACACTATCATTGTCTTTTCTTGCATCCATACCTCACTTATCCCTAATGTGAGACGTCATAAAACCCTTTAAGATTTACCTGAATCAAAAATCACTAACATTGAAGCACTGGTCAACTATTTAGTCGTCTTTCTAAAACTCTACTCACACCTATCAATTCATGTAGAAGTTTGATTGTCTATGAGTCACTTGCATAAAACGTGTTACCATCTTTGAGAAATCTTCCATGAATTTATGATAGTAGCCAATTAAACCCACTAAACTTCTTATCTTTGTAATTGTCCTAAGACATTCCTACTAAATCACTGCTTCTTCTTTTGGCTAGATTTACTGAGGTTTCTTCTAGATGATATCAAATGCCTTCAGAAGTTCACCTCCATCAGTCCAAACACTCTCACTTAGAGGGTTTGGCATACCATGCTTCTCACTCCAAATTTTTAATGTTAATCTCAAATGTTTGTTATGCTCTTACATTGATGTAGAATCCAGAAGTAAAACAAAATTTTCTAACTGGTAAACCCAATATCCATACAAATTTGTGACAAGAAAGAACGTGTTGCTCTAGAATAAAAATACTTTTACACACTGTTGAACATTAGACGGTCTAAAGTCCCTTTAGAGGATCAAATCATTTGATAAAGTTTTGATGATAACAAAAATCAAGTATATATTTATATTTGATGACTTATATACATTGCGCAGTTAACATTATTATTATTATTATTAAAGCAG
>Ga0209700_109173_pt1 | contig 11770 bp, 5 predicted proteins | sample SiratroredBW_FD_187528 | JGI IMG/M metagenome (GOLD analysis project Ga0209700, IMG submission 187528) | Root nodule microbial communities of legume samples collected from California, USA - Siratro red BW (SPAdes) (version 2) | ecosystem: Host-associated > Plants > Roots > Nodule | place: USA...
AGATAAAAATATTTCAAACAAAAATAAGATTTTTAGGATATGAAATATATCAAGGAACTATTACCCCAATACAAAGATCATTAGAATTTGCAGATAAATTTCCAAATGAAATTAAAGAAAAACAACAGTTACAAAGATTCTTAGGATGTGTAAACTATATAGCAGACTTTATTCCAAACATTAGAATTATTTGTGCACCATTATATTCCAGACTTAGAAAAAATCCACCACCATGGAATGAAAACATGACTTCAGCCATAAAACAGATTAAAACCTTAGTAAAAAAATTGCCATGTTTAGGTATTCCAGACCCTTCAGCCTTCCTAATAGTTGAAACAGATGCTTCAGAATTAGGATATGGGGGGATTTTAAAGCAAAAGATTTCTCATGATTCAAAAGAACAAATTGTCAGATATCATTCTGGAATCTGGCATGCATCACAACAAAAATATTCTACCATTAAAAAAGAAATTCTTTCAATAGTTTTATGTTTACAAAAATTTCAAGATGATTTATTCAATAAAAAGTTTTTGATTAGAACTGATTGCAAAGCTGCACCAAGTGTTTTAACAAAAGATGTTCAAAACTTGGTTTCAAAGCATATTTTTGCCAGATGGCAAGCATTATTATCTTGTTTCGATTTTGAGATTGAACATATTAAAGGAGAGAAAAACTGTCTTCCAGATTTTCTGACCAGAGAATTTCTACAGGCCTCAGAATGAGTGGAAAGCCTGCATCCAAAGAACAATATGGCCCCCCACTGGGGTCACAAAAATCAAACAATACTCTTTTAGAAAATAAAGCCTCTTCGTCAATCTCTCTTAAACCACAAATACCCTCACAAAACTTTGATATTACTCTAGCCAACATTCTAAAGTCACCAACACCTGTACACATTAATAGATATACTCCTTTACAATATACTAATATCTTAGTCGGACCTAAAGATTTTACCACAACCTCTTCTAAATTATTAACCCTTACACCCTCTCAAAACCTTTCTACACAAAACCTAAAACCTCAAAGCTCTATAGAAGAATATCTAGACAAACCTGAAACCTTACCAGTAATAATTCTAGAAAAAGAATGGATAAAAGAAAGTCCTCATAAAACCGCAAAAGAATTATTCCCTACTACTTTCCATCACCTACCAACAGACCTCACCAAAACCAGAACTTTTTACGAATTCATCCTAGTAGACACAGATTCTGCAGAAATATCTCATAACCAAGACAAAGAAGGAAACATAATTTACTCAAAATAAAAATCCTCCATATTATAACCCCACAAGAATGGAATCAACCACCTCATGAAACCAAGTCATTCTCCAGATATTTTATTCCTCAAAACTATTCTTATTATGATTATATTGAAGCATGGACAAATGTCTTATATCTATGTACAGAAAGACACTCCTGGTTCATATGGTTTAAAAAAGGAATATCATTAAAATTTCCTAAATGGTTTAAAGACTTTGGTCCATTACCCACAATATTCCCAGAAAAAATTATAGAAGTGTATGCATATTTCCGAGAAAAATCCACATTTGTATCAGGATATAGGCTAATCTCTTTTGTAGCCTCACAAGCTATTACTTGGATATTATCTTGGAATTATCTTATTATTACTCCATACAAAGGAACAGATTTAAAAATGTTATCCAGACAGATTCGAATAAAATGGTGGAAAAAATTTCAATACTGATGTTGTTTGTATAAGAAAAATTCAAGAATGGTTAGCTCATGACCCAAGTTCGAAGAAAGAAATTTTATCCCTCAATAAAGAATCATTGTTCTTATCCAATAAACAAAAGATAATGGCTGCTCTAGCTTCAACATCATCAAAAGAAGAATTTGAGAAAACTCTGGAAAAAGCCACCTCATTACACGGTTCAGCCAAAGATAACTTTGAAGAAGGGTCCTCTCAATCAAATCCGTATCTACAAAATAAAGATATGTATTATGACTGAAAAGACATAAAGATTGAAGAGACATGACCGAAAAGACATAAAGATTGAAGAGACATAAAGCAAATTTGTCATCATGTGAATTATTGTAAAAAAGTAGTCAAAAGTGTAATAATTATGTAAAAAGTAGTCAAAAGTGTAATAATTGTGTTAGATATTCCTATATGTAATAATTAGGAGTAAGACTAGGATGTTTTGTCTTGTAGTCAAAGGAACTTCTATATAAGGAAGCCTTCCTAAAGTTGAAGGCAGGAGTTCGAAGAGTGTGATCTTGTAATATGTTCTCTCTTTCTCTTTCTTCTAAAGAATAGAACTTTGTAGATGTTTTCAATCCATGCTTGTTCCTCTGTAAGTTTTTACTATATTTCATTTCTATTCTCAATATTTTTACCTTCCTCTGTATATATGTAAGTTTTCATCATCTTTTTTGTATTACTTAAATTTATAACTAATTCAATATTAAACATGATAATTAATAATCACTAATTTTTAAAATTATTATTAAAATAACTAATTATCAAACCATTCTGAGAGTAAATAAGATAATAAAAAATTTAATTAACAAACAAGTTACAAAGTGACCACCCCTTCCATCTACTTTTATCCATAAAATAAAAAGGACGCCGCCATATGAAAAAAATAAAAATATAAAGAAAAGTTTAAATAAGATTCTATAAGAATAATTTTCAACTAACATATTGTTAAATGTTAGAAACATTCATTTTTGTCCATTTATTCAAAGTTTAGAAAAATATTTCATATAGCCTAACTTAAATAAGAAGAGAATAAAAAATATAGGGTTAAAACATTTTCTATTAATAGATCTCTCAATTTTGTATTAATATTCTTTTATTAACTTGGATGATATATATTTTTTATAGTAGAATTCTTGAGAAAAATGTTAGAAACTTTCATTTTTGTCTATATATCCAAAGTTTAGAAATATATTTTATATAGTCTAGCTTAAATAAGATGAGAATAAAAAATGTTTGGGCTAAGATAGTAGAAAGATTAGTTTTTTTTTTCTTATGGCGGTTCAAGGCTTTAGGCCATCTAAAACATAAAAAAATAAGATATTTTCTAAACTAATAAAATGATTTATATCAATTACTTTAAAAATACATTTTTCTACTACTAGATATCTGAATTTCGTATCAATATTATTTTATTGATTTGAATCATAAATATTTTTGATAGTAGAATAATTTAGTATTGTAATTTCCCCGTCATTATTACGATGTTGAGAATCAAAATATCAAAATTATTATGTTTGTTAACTACTCTTTATTCTTGTTTTCACCTGTATCGATATTGCTATCTTGTTCATTTAAATAGTCACTTGTACTTTCTAATTCATCTTTTTGTTTATTTTTATAAATTTATCCATAGCCAATTTAATTTAAAACCTCAACTCTTCTCATTTTTTCAACTTTTGAATAGTCTTATTCATATTTTATAGTTGATATATTTGTATATAAATTGAAAATTATAATATATATATATATATATATATATATATATATATATATTTAATTTATAGCACTAAATATAAGTATATAAAATGAGACTAAGTTAAAAAATAAAGTCTAATTGCCTTGTACTTGACCGTAATATCTTTCTATGGTTTTGTCCTTTGGTATTATTTAAATTTAATTTATAAATTCTAAATTTCTAGTACTTTTTCTTGAATCTGCACAAATTATTTTGAAATCAATTAAACAATAAATAAAAAATAAAATAATTTTTTATATCAATTCATCAGTCTTGCAATTGAAAACTGATGGAGAAGCTCCTTGGTGCTTTAGCTTGTAGCTCACGTTCTAATGGAAGAAGAGCATATTCAAGCCTTTTGCACCTAACATAATGCATGGGAGAAGCTCCTCATGATGCGGAAGCAATGGATATGGAAAAATTCACCATAGAAGGAAGCGTGAAGGTGAAGATTGGTGAGGTTTTGGTGAAGTAGATAGTGAAAGCCTTGAAGGAGGTTGGGCCAACCTTCAAGAGAGAGCTTCTAGCTTCTAGGAGAAGAAACTCAATGTGAAACTTGAGGTAATGTGCTGAAAATTTGGTAGCATTTCATCACTCAAATCAAGTCTACAAGAGAGGTTCCTAGACCTATTATTTATAGAAGAAAGGATGAGCTACTTAGCTTCCCATGTAAGCTGTCTAGGTAGGATAAGGGAGAAGCTAGGTCTAGAAACCCTAGCTTATAAGACAAGCTTCTAACCCTAGCTTATAAGACAAGCTTCTAACCCTAGCTTCTATGACAAGCTTTCCAAACCTAGCTTGCATTCCAAGGCTCTCACAAGGTGGTGACAAGTGGCACGAGGAGAGAGCTCCTTGTGCTACTTGGACGCCTTGATCAAGCCAACATTATTTATGAACTTCAAGGCTCAAACTTACACTACATGGCTCAAAAATACAAGGCCCAAAATTATTCTACTTGGCCCAAATACAAGGCCCAAATTATTCTAAACTATTTTAAACAATTTATACAAATTAGAGGATTTCTCCTTAATACTCTATTTTCTCCAAAGGGATTTCTTCATGTTTGGTATTTGGGCCTGAGCAGCTGATTAAAAACCCAAATAGGATGAGAAAGGCTCAATCTTCTGGAAAGCTCTTAATTCTCTCTCTGGCTCTTTGTCTTCTTTATTCTTTGATTAATGTCGTTGGGGCGTCCATCAAGAACTAAGGTACAATTCTTGAAGTGTAGAAGCTTAATAATATATACTTATATAGTAATGTAGAAGACTTGTTAATTTAACATGTTAATAAACTTAGAGACTATTACTTTGTTAGGTTTCAAACTTTTTTAAATTAACAATCTTTAATAGAGAAGATATCATGATAATTTAATAAAGGAACATGTAATAACCAATTAAGCAATGATAAGAGAGAAATTGACTGAATAACAGTACAATCAATTCTGATTTTTGTTACCTGATATTGGTGCACACAAAATTAACAAAAGTTAATACAGAATCTCAATTCCTCAATCTAGTTCTTTAAGCCTCCAAATGGAGACATTAACATAAATACACAATAATCGTATACAATGATAAAAAAAATCTGAAATTAGATAATGGGCTAATAACAATCAAACACTCAAATTATGGTATAATATAAAATAATGAGTGAAATAGGATGAAGGAGATAGAGATAGATGCCACTATGATAGAATAAAAAAATAGATAGAAAATTAAAAAGCTTCCATTTTTAAGACTCTTTGATTGTTCAATATATTTTAAAAAAATAAAAATATTATTTATTAGTAGAAAATTCCAAAACTCTTATTCATCAAAAAATATTTATAATATTGATATAGAGTTAAGATATTTTAAATTTTTACTTAAAAATTATTTTTAAATGTAATTTTAAAATTAAATATCTTTATGTTTATAATAATATATTAATGTTAATGTTTTTTTAGGTCAAAAGTACTTTCTTTACCTGTTTGGACAATGAACCATTCTTGCTTCTGATGTATCTGACATGTGTTAGTTTTAGATAAATATATAATTTGAATGATGATATGCCTTTATATGTTTATGGAAAGAAGACAAAATTATGGGTATTTATAGATTAAAATGACGATTAAAATTGTATGTGTTATTTGGTGTTTATTTATTACTTTGATGTTTATACTTTGTATAACTCATAAATAAAGTTTTGGATATTGGGTTTGAATATCTAAGATATCTATGGAAAATTTTATCCATAACTTTGACAAAATTCAAATTACTTTTAGGTAAAAAAATAATTGAAAGTTTGCTTCATTAGTTTTTCATGAAAAATTGTTTTTATAACTTAGCATTAACCTATAAGTAAAAACAAATTCTACAAATTATTTTCTTCATATGAAGTATGAAATAGTCCATAATATCTCTCTTAAGTTGTTGATCTTAGTTCTTTTAGTTTTAACTTTTGAGTAAATTCATATTTCTTTTTCACTCAATGTTTTTCTTTCACTCAATGAATCTTTAATATCAGGGAATTCTCTTGCTCAACCTCCAATTTAAATATCCTTTTTTATTCAAATTTTCAGACTCCACCTATTATTTTGCAAACCTCCTACTGTTTCTAACCTTGTTTTTGTGCATGTTGTTGGTATATAGCTTAGGGAACTACTCCATTAGAGTTTTGTCTCCTATCCATCTATTGTGTCAAACACTACTTTTTCCGTTCCTTATTCTTCACTCAGTACTATCCTCAAAGCAGCTTCCTAATTCCCCATAGTTCCTACTTTTCTTAAGTCTCTCCACTACAGAGATTCGTATCTGACATTCCTTGCTCTCATTAAATTTCTCCAATCCCTATACTTGGAGTTTAATAACTCTTTCGATAATCCTCCCTTCTCCACTCCTAGGCATCATATCCATTTTTCCATAAAGTCATGTTGAACAACCTTATGTCTTTCGCCCCTAACCTACATTCTTTCTCTAAACTACTTATCTTATCCTAAGACACCCTAAGCGATCCTCCTTCCATCCCTTTCCCAGTCATAGAGAAACTCTCTTCCAATTGACTTAATTTTATTTACTACTAATTGAGGCATTTTAAAAAAGACATAAAAAGAATACAACGGTAAGAATAGATTTTTGAATGTATATTATATTTTTTCAGGAAGGGATAACAAATTCCCTTTCCATTTTGCTAGTTTATGCTTTATTCTATTCACTATTTATTTCCAAAAATACCCTATCTTTGGTTCCTACACTATTGTGCCCAAATATAACCATAATAGAATAACAATAATCATAATATAACCATATAGTTTTTATATTGTTTTGGGTAGAAAGATGAGATCTACGAAATTGGTGCTAAAGGATTTACTAGAGTCTCTTAGCGCAGTGGTCAAAGGTTCCTTACCACACCCAAGGGTCCTGGATTCAACTCCTCCAGATTGTAGTTTGGTAATAATTTTATTAATATTTGTTATAACATTAATAATAATAATAAATAATGAAACAAGTACAAGGATATAAAAATAATCTTAATAATTATATATTTTAATAAAAATAAAAATAAAAATATTGATGTTAGAAAACCTGATTACCTACTGATTTTGATCCGTTAGTAATCTGTCGGTAATGTCTGATTAACCACGGTTTTTGTCGTTACCTACGGATGTTTTTCGTAGGTAAATCCAGGTTTTTTTTTTTTATAATGGATTTAAAATAGTTCTAGTTAACACATATTTCTTATTGTCTAGCCAAATTTCTAGCCAATCATGATACACTATGTGACCTACTGTTTATTACACTATTAGGTCTATACCTGATCAACTTTCTACCAACCACTGGATGTCAACCAACTCTAAACTATTTACAAAATAATTAAAGGTCTGCATCTCTCTACTGCTTTCAGTGAATGCAATCCTTTCCTCTCTCTTGAATATCTAACAACATTAAATCATCCACCATGTACCAAATTCTATTTCTTTGTTCCCTCCTAAACCCTATATCTCCTCCCACTTTGCTTATGTTAAGTCACTGGACAAAATAATCTCTTAGACGATATCATGAGACTAATATGAGTTTTGATGATAACAAATATTATAAGGACAATTAAAGAATAATAACAAAGTTCACATGCATGGAAAATAGAAAAAAAATAACATGCAGCATAACTTGAAAGATCATTGTGTAAGAAGAATCACATACTATATGACTCGCTGATACACAAGATAGACAATTGTACAAGGATTAATGCATCAGATGATACAATATTAATCACACTTGTCACATCATTTATAAACTTTCACAATTTTTTTCTTGAAATTCCTCCATCTATCTCTTAATCCAAACAACCTAATCCACTTTCTCAAATCTACACAAATCAACTCTCTCAAATTCATCCAAACATGGTGTAAGGTATTTTCACTCTTATAAAGAAATTTTAACTCCAGTAAAACTAATCATAAGATTTAGTTTAAGCTAGAAAATGTGAAAAAAACATGTATCAATTCTATAAAAGTTTTAGTTGTAAATTATGAAAATGGGTATAATTTAAAAAATTTATATAAATTTCAAAGTTATTGTTTATAGATATATCTTTTCAATTCGTTTGGTATTTTGATTCGATTCTAAATTACAATCAAAGTATCTTTATTTAACAATTATTTTGTTATCTAAAATGTGTTTTATATATATATATATATATATATATATATATATATATATATATATATATATTTAAATATCCTTTTTTATTTTATTTAATACATGTTTTGATATTCATCAATTTAATAAACGCTGATGAAAGAATCAATTTAACAAACATAATTTTTTTTATAAAAATATGTATTTTTTTTCAACAACTTCAGGTATAAATCTTTCAAATTTTATATTTTTGAGTGTTTCTAAAATAATTATACTTTATTTTATTTAATAACATTTTGTTATTTGAACGAAATTGAACGTTGATACATCGTTTATATAAGGAATGATTATAGTTTTTACTCAATTAAAATTTTGTTAATAAATTCTATTTTTATGAATTTAATATTATTTAGTTTTTATTTTTTTTAAAAACAGAAGAAATAAATAATTGAAACTTATAAATATAAAAATATTTATCATGAAAAATTTTCCAATTACAACATTCATTCGTAAGAACACTTCCTTTTACTTATTTTAATCCATTTTTTTATTGTTACAAGTAGTTTATTTATTAAATCAACCAAAAAAATGTATAATAATCTTCTGGAAGTAGTTCATGGGTAGTTTGATCTATAAGTATCTAATTCTGCCTGACATGTAACATGTGATGAGTGTGAAGGAGATGGAATTTGAATTTTGAGATATGGGTGTTGGAATAATTTGTATATGGTTTGAGGGTGTGGGGCCAGATGGTTGTATGCTAGTAGGGATGGATGTTGGGAAGAGAGAAGACGTGGTTGTAACTACAGAAGAATAAGGAAAAAATTTTCTACAAAGTACTTGCTTTACCTGTTTGGACATTGAACCAGTCCTGCTTCTGATGTGTTTGACATGTGTTAGTTTTAGATAAATATATAATGTGAATGGTGATATGCATTTATATGTTTATGGAAAGAAGAGAAAATTATTCAATTTTATTTTGTGTCAACCAAAATTATGGGTATTTATAGATTAAAATTGTATATGTTATTTGGTGTTTATTTACTAGTTTGATGTATTTATTTTGTATAACTCATAAATAAAGTTATGGACATCGGATTTGAATATCTAAGATATCTATGGAAAATTTTATCCCATAACTTTGATCAAATTCAAATTACTTTTAGGTAAAAATAATTGAAAGTTTGCTTCATTAACCTACAAGTAAAAACAAATTCTACAAATTCTTTCTTCATATGAAACATGAACTAGTCCCTAATATGTCTCTTAAGTTGTTGATCTTTAAACTATTTTAGTTCTTTTAGTTTTATTTTTCTAGTAAATTCTTTTTTCTTTTTCACTCAATGTTTTACAATAACTTTTCACTCATTGAATCTTTAGTATTAGGGTATTCTCTTACTCGACCTCCATTGTATCTTGATTTCCTTTCAATCTCCAATACTCTGATTTCGTTTCAATCAAAATGATACAAATGGATTCATCATTCAGTCATAACAATAATCATATCATTTCAACCATTCTGAAGCTTATAGGTACATGTGTAACCATGGTACCTTGATTTCCTTTCAACCCTTAGTATACTGGTTTCAATTCAACCAAAATGATTACATATGACCCTATAACTCAATTCAATCATACTGAAGCATATAGTTGTATGTAACCATGGTACCCTGGTTTCCTTTCAACCCCCAGTACATTGGTTTCATTTCAACCATACTGATTACATACAAGCCTATAAATCAATCATCACACATAACATATCAATTCCATCATATTGAAGCATATTGAGACATATATAACCATGGTACCTTGGTTTCCTTTCAACTCCCAGTACACTGGTTTCATTTCAACCCTAATGATTACATATAACTCTATAACTCAAACATTATACATATCATTTTAATTTCATCAAACAACAATCAAAATGTTCTCACATGTTACTTTCTAACATCATTACTCAAAACAATTTAGTTAATTAGACCAAATCAGGATAAATAACCAAATTCAATTAGTGCTCAAGGACCAGTCAGACCTGCAAGAAAGACTTGAGCACTAATAATCATATATCAAAGTCTTCTATCCTAGGGTTCTATTTGAAAGTAACTAACTAGTATAAAACAAGTTACTAGCTTCTCTTACCTTAGACAACGATCCTGATCGATTAGACATGATCCTAGGATCCTCAGCTACTGCGGGGCTTGATCAAATTTTGAAACAGATGGAATATGAAGGGTGAAAATCAAGAGAGAAGGAGGAGAGAGCTATGGAGGATGAAAGGTAAGAGAGAAAGAGCGCTAAAGTGAAAAATGGAACTTTTGTGGTTATCCATACGGGGTGGGGGGTTTTGTTCTTCTTTTCATTTTCCTTTGTATTTATCTTCTTTTGTGGGGGTTACATGCAATTTAAGAGAATTTAAATTTTGAAGAATGTATTGTAAATAATTAACCACCTTCAGTAAATATTGTATTTTTTTAATTATTTAGATTAGATGTAATGGAAGATAGACTTTATATAAATATAATGAGTACAAATAAGTGTAAATATATTATTATTCAAATTAAGAAAAAAATGTGTCGTTTGAAATACAATTTGTTGAAAACAACAATATAATCTTTTCAATAACTTTTCTAAAATAATTTCTCTTTTTCAGTAAAAAATTATTGAATCATTTAGATTAATTATTTAAAAATAATATGTGAATAAAAACTTCCTCTAAATGTGGCATATGAAAGTATATGTTGTCTTTGAACCAAAACTAACTAAGATTTATTATATAAAAATAGATAGTTATTCATTCTTAATTGGTTACAAATAAATTATATACAAGGAGAAATTTTTTTTCATTTTCTTTAATTTAAATGGTAGGCATTTCCTCTCATGTTTCTTTCATACTAAATGGAGAAATAGTGTATATTCACAAGTTTATATTCATTATAATACTTTTTAACGTCGTGTTTTTCTTTTTATACTAAATGGAAGAATAATATATATTTACAGTGTATATTCATTATAATATTTTTCACGTCATGTTTTTTTATACTAAATGGAGGAATAGTATATATTCACAGTTTATATTTATTATAATACTTTTAAATAATTTCTAAAATAATACTAAAGTAATGATATTGTTTTATTACAATATTTATTACAAATTGGAATAATTTATTATGTTAGAATATTTATTAAAATAATAGTAAATATTTATTACTGTTTATCTTACACTTTCATTTGACATTAAATTTTATTAATAAAATATTATATTATAATAAAATAATAATATATATTAGTGTTATATGGGATAAAGAGTGAAGATTGTCAAAGTAACACTACCATAGTAATTTATGTTGGAATAATGTATGAGTTAAAAAAACATTTAAAAAATATTTATTACAAATCAGAAATTAAATATATATAAATATATATAATTGGTGGCATTGTTTGAAATTTAATTATTAATATGAATATAATTGATTTAACCTAGTAAAAAAAAGTGGTAATTAATAGTAATAATATAAACAAGTTTTATCTAATGTAGTAATTAATTGTTCTATATATAGGATCTATGTTCGATTTCTTCGAGTACTACAAGATAGACATCTTATGTTAATTTCTTAGTTTTATTCTTTTTTTATATTGTCTTTATAAGTTATTGATTTTGTGGTTTATTTTTTTTTTTTCACAAGTTTGATCTAGCTTT
>Ga0209700_109174_pt1 | contig 11763 bp, 13 predicted proteins | sample SiratroredBW_FD_187528 | JGI IMG/M metagenome (GOLD analysis project Ga0209700, IMG submission 187528) | Root nodule microbial communities of legume samples collected from California, USA - Siratro red BW (SPAdes) (version 2) | ecosystem: Host-associated > Plants > Roots > Nodule | place: USA...
CAATGAACCTATGAAAATAAACCAATACACAAGGACAGTGTAAAAAAAAAAAAAGAAAACCAAGACTGAAAAAACCAACAAAAATTAAATTAAAAATTAAAGTTAAGTACGAATTTTCTCAATTTAAATTTATTTATTTCTATTGGACTTATTTTGAATTTACTTTCATTGTTGGTAAATAAAATTTACAATTTAGAGATGACATCTTTTATAATTGAAGAGTTATATAATGTAATGGAGATCAATTCATGTTTAATTATGTTAGTAAATCAAATATACTATATTTTTATTTAAGAAAATTAATTATTCTAATTTTAATGTATTTCGGTTTAAGAAAATACTTAATTTTAATATAGGTTTAATCCTACTGTATGGCCAAAGAAAGCTTTGAGGAATCGACGTAGAGTCGAGTATGGACCTCTAGCCGGACGGTGACCGAAGCTCGGGCGTCTCGATTTGAGTGCATGCACGGTTTAAGGACGAGGTCAAAGACTGAGGTCGAGGTCGTTAGGATCCTAAGAAACTTTCAGAGCATGCTTTTTGGAGAGATGCCGCCACCCTCGTTAGGGGAGGATATGAAGGCTCACATTGGGGGATTTCATCTCTTTAAACCAGAGGTGATGAGGGCTCGACTGCCATTCAAATGGCAGTGGTCAAAGATGGAAACCTATGACGAAAGCTCTAATTCTGAGGTTCATATCAAGTTCTACATGACTCAGACAAACCTCTTTTTCGAAGATCTTTGGATTCACTATCACCTATTTCCCACAACATTTAAAAGGCCCTGCCTTGGAGTGGTATTACTCGTTGCATGCCAACTCTATTGACTCCTTTGAGATGTTGTGTGCACGATTCATAGCCAAGTTTGCCGACAACAAATCCACAACGACCTCATCAGCCTCCCTTCAGCACGTCACACAGGGAGACTCCGAGCCACTACGACCGTACATGACTTGGTTTACTAAGGCAACATTGGCAATACCTGACCTCCACCTCGTAGTCGCAATGCATGCACTTCTGGTCGGGCTAAAACCTAGCCCGTTCTTGGACACACTTTATGCGAATCCACCACTGAACATGGACAACCTAAGGGCTCGGGCTGCCAGGTACATGAGTTGAGGAGAATGCGAAGGCCAGGAAGAGGAAGTCCTAGCCCCATATTGTAGGAGGAAGCTCTCGGTTCCTAAAAAGGGTCAAGCCGAGAAGGTATGACCACTACACTACTTTGAATGCCACCATGAAAACCATATTTCAAGAGGCCTGCAACTTGAAGCTCATTCGACTCCTTCGCCCGACACAATCACATCATGGTGTGGACCCGTCGCTTAGGTGCAATTATCACCAAAATACGGGACACAACACCAAAGAATGTACTAAGGTACGGGCCCTTATCGAGGAACTTATTTGGTTGGGGGCTCTAACCCATTTCATTCAAAGAGATCAGGCGTATCTAAACCAGGAGGGATCTAGAACCTTTAATACTCGGGGAGGATGCGGAGACGCTTTAATGGCGGTAGGTGTCGAGGCCGAGGGCGAACCGATCCCGAAGAGGAAAAAACTAGGGAGCCTAGGACGAAGGCAAGAAACGGAGGCACATAGCAGGATCTCAACGTTGTTGCATGGTCAGTAAATATGGTAGAAATCTAGTTCAACTCGGTTAGAATATGCCAACCCCGCACCAGCAACACTAAAAGGTCAGTAGATGTGGTTAAAATTCAATTTGACATCGTTGGCACTATTATAGGGGGTTTTACAAGTGGCGACACATCTAGCTCTACCAGGAAAAGACATTACAGGAGCATCAACTTAGTCAATTACCTGCCTCTCTGCTCACAACCACCCATCACGTTCTCGGACGTAGATTTCTTTATCAACGATCCTAATCAGGATGACTCGGTAGTCATAACTGCTACCATTGCAAATTGGAGGGTGCACAAGATTCTCATTGACCAAGGAAGTTCGGCTGATGTGTTGTTCCATAAGTTGAATGTGCCAGAGTCTGCTGTCAAATCGTACATCGAGCCGCTGCTAGGGTTCGCGGGCCAGAGAGTTCATGCCCAATGATATGTGGATTTGTTGACAACCTTCAGTATGGGAAAGTCCTACCGGACCCTAACGGTACGCTGCATCCTGGTAGAGGCAGACACGTCCTATAATGTGCTCATAGGACGATGAACTCTCAATCAACTCGGGGCAAGGGTCTCCTCTCCGCACATGGCCATGAAGTTCCCTGCGCCGAACGAGGCTATAATCACGGTCAAGACGGATCCAAAGGAGGCCAGACAGTGTTACATGCAAAGTCTGAGGGTCAACCCTTACTCACTAAAAACAGTAGGAGAGCAAGCGACCCAAATCGAAGAAATGAAAGCACCACTGGTAGAATGCCACAACTTAAAACTGGCAGCAAAGCGGGAGGTTCCCGAGGAGGTCACAACGACAACCGAGGAGACAACAGAAGACATGGAGGATGAGGTTGACCTCAACCCTCGTGCAGAATTCGAGGAAGGCCGCCTTACATTTGATGAACCAATGACGACAGTGAAACATGGCCCTCACCCTCATCAAGTCACCCGCTTAGGTAGTACTACCCACAGACTTGTAAGGAGTGAAGTAAAGCGGGTACTCGGATCTCTTCGCATGGAGTCCTACAAACATGTCTGGTATAGACCTAGATTTCATGTGTCATAAATTGGCACTCTTACCCCAAGCAAAGCCCATAGCGCAAAGGAAACGAAAGCTCGAGGAAGAAAGGCAAGTAGCGGTAGAGTTGGAAATATCCCAGCTCACCCGAGCAGGATTCGTCAGAGAAATCACGTAAACCACATGGCTAGCGAACGTGGTGATGGTGAAAAAGTTCAACGACAAATGGTGAATGTGTGTAAATTACACAGATTTTAACAAAGCCTGCCCGAAGGACACTTATCCTCTCCCGAGTATTGATCGGTTGGTCGATAGCATGTCAGGGTACCAATTGTTGAGTTTTTTGGATGCTTATTCAGGGTACAATCAGATATGGATGTTTCCCCCAAATGAGGACAAGACGACGTTCATGACTGAGAGGTCTAATTATTGTTATCAGGTGATGTCATTCGGTCTCAAAAATGCAGAAGCAACTTACCAACGCCTGACGGACAAAATTTCCCATGAATTGTTAGGCAAAACCATAGAGGTATACGTCGATGACATGGTAGTGAAGTCGGTAAGGGCCAAACCACACGCGACTGATCTGGAGGCCGTATTTGCAAGGGTCAGAAGGCACAACATGCGCCTAAACCCTTAGAAGTGTTTTTACGAAGTCGGAGGCGGCAAGTTCCTTGGGTTTATGATCACCTAGAGAGGCATAGAAGCAAACTTGGACAAATGTGAGGCCATATTTAGCATGAGAAGTCCAACCTGCCTGAAGGAGGTACAACAATTGAATGACAAATTGGCCGCATTCTCCCGTTTCCTACCAAAATTGGCCGAGAAGGCAAAGCCATTCTTTAGACTGTTGAAAGGACCAAAGACTTTCATATGGGACGATACATTCGACCACATGTTCACCCAGATCAAGAAAGACATTGTTGCTCTCCCTGTGTTAATCAACCCGCCACCCATCACTCGTATACCTCGTCGTAGCACAGACGACCATCAGCTTGGTGTTGGTGTACAAAGAAGGGAGAAAGCAGAGCCCTGTCTACTTCATGAGTAGAACCTTACAGCCAGCAGAGAAAAGGTATCGAATCATTGAGAAATTGGTATTCACCCTAGTATTCTCTGCCAGACGACTACGTCACTACTTCCATAGCCATATCACGACAATCAAGACTGACTACCCAATCAAACAGGCCTTGCAGAAGTCCGAGTTGGCTGGAAAGATGACAACATGGGCCATAGAGCTTTTAGAATTTGGCCTCCGATATTAGGCCAGAGGCCCTATGAAGGCACATTTCTTAGCAGATTTCCTCACCGAGTTACCCCCAATCGCCGAGGACAACATGTTTTGGCTTCTCAGCATGGACGACTCTTCCAATAAGAAGGAAAGTGGTGCAGGAATTATATTGGTAGGGCCTGACAATGTAGCGGTTGAGCAGTCTATTCAGTTCGGGTTTATAACTTCTAACAACCAGGCTGAATATGAGGCTTTGATAGCGGAGTTGAGGTTAGCTAAGGACCTCGGGGTACGTAATCTCAAGTGTCAAACAAACTCGCAACTTGTAGCGGGGCAGATGAATGGCGAATACCAGGCTAGAGAGCCCTTACTAAAGAAAAACTATCATATAGCCCAAAACTTGGCCCAACAATTTGCAGGGATTAGTATAACACATGTGTCGAGATCCGACAACGACTAAGCTGATGTCTTATCCAAACTGGGGAGCATAAAGAAGACAGGACAACACATAACACTGATCTAAGAAATATTAAATATGCCTAGTTAGGATCACGAGACAGCGTTCGTAATTCAACTTGGTGGAGGAACTTAGATGACCTCATCGTAAACTTCCTAGTCTACGATGTGCTCCCAAAGGACCAGGCGGAGACAAAGAAAATAAGAAGACAGGCCATCTTGTACACGGTCATAGATGTAGAACTGTTTAGGAAGGAATTTTCTTCCCCACTATTGAAATGTCTTGATTGAACCTAGACTGACTACATCCTATCCGAGCTCTATAGAGAAATTTGTAGAATGCACTAAAGAGAAAAGTCCATGGCTATACGAGTTCTCAATATAGGATATTACTGGCCGACCGTCAAGCAGGACGTCCGGTCTTACATCACAAAATGACAAGAGTGCCAAAAATACAGGCCCGTTTTCAATGCGCCTCGAGAAGATATGCACCAAACAGCGACACCGTGGCCTTTCAGTAGATGGAGAGTGGACATTCTCTGATAGTACCCATTGACTACTTTACCAAATGGATAGAAGTCGAGCCCATTGTCACTATCTCAGCGAGATAGATACAGAATTTTGTGTGGAAAAACGTTATGCTGACACGACCTACCACACAGCTTGGTAACCGATAATGGTAGGCAGTTCACTAACAGGGGCTTCGAGCAGTTCTTGACACAACTCGGTGTGAAGCATCTGACGTCAAGTGTGGAGCACCCCCAGACGAATGAACAGGCAGAAGCTGCGAACAAGGTTATATTAAGGGAATTAAGAAAGAAACTCGGCCAGATGAAGGAATTATGGGCCAAAGAAATTCCAGGTATATTATGAGGATATCATTGCACACTCCAATCATTGACAAAGGACACCCCTTACTGACTTACATACGGGTTAGACGCCATGATACCGATGGAGCTAGGAGAGGCCTCTTGGAGAACAACGAACTTTGAGGAAGTCTGAGAGGAGGCTCGAGTTCGAAAGGAGGCGGCCAAGCTCAGAGCGGCAGGGTGTTACAACACCCGAGTAAGAGAGTGCACGTTCCAGAAGGGTGACCTAGTATGGAGAAAGGTCGCAGAAGCCCGCAGAAACAAGGAGGAGGGCAAACTAGCACAAAATTAGGATGACCCGTTCAGAATAGTAGACGCCTTCCAAAACGGAGCCTACAAGCTTGAGGAACTGGGTGGCAAGCTCATACCGAGAACCTAGAACGCCATCCATCGTAAAATGTACTACAGTTAGTTATGATGAACAGGTACGACATACTTCTTCCTTGAATTGGATTTTTCCATAAAGAGGGTTTTGACAAGCAAGGTTATAACGAGGCCCGTACACGAGTTAATAAAAGAAAGATTCCTTAACATTTCTTGCTTGTTTATTTAAATGTTTACGCCTCGGACTATGCACACACTAAAATGGAGTATCATATTAAAACACTTAAAGTTAATACCAAGTCGGGAAAACACTTAAACGACTGTCAAAACGACTAAGTTAACGCTTAATGTAATCCCAAGTTGGGCTGACGCCTAAACGATTATCATGACAACTAAGATAATGCTTAAGTTGATCTGAAGTCGGGCAAATGCCTAAACGACACACATCAAAATGACTAAGCTAACGCTTAAGTTAAAGACGAAGTCTAACAGAACGTTTACACGACTTTCATCAAAAAAAAAGTTAAGCTAACACTTAATTTAACAAACGAGTCGAGCTAATACTCAAACAACTCTCATATCAAAGCACCTAAGCTAACGCTTAAGAAATCGGTTTAACGCTTAACATATGAATCAGGCTAATGTACGAGTCGGGCTACAACCTAAGCGATCAAGCCAAAGGTCGAGCAAGTCGTAGCTAGGCTAGCATAAAATGGCTCAAGCCAAATAAATGCTTAAACAATGTCAGAAAAGCTACCATACTAGTCGGACAAGTACCTTAAAAGATTAAAGTCGACTAAATCCTAGCAGTTAAATCGATATCCGTACATATATAATTGTTTTAAGCAGATAAATTGTCCACGAAGAGAAAAAGGTTAATTACAAGGCCAAACGACCTAATCATCAACCAAGGTACCGTTTACGACCTCTTTGTTAATATCAAAGCGGGTTGGCTCCACGATGGGGCAAATAAAATGGATTGCCTCATCACCTTCATAAATCCTTCCTCGTAAGTATCCACACAACCCTTACCTCCACACAGTTGCATCTTCTCGGCCTCCCATTCCGCTTCCCGATTAGCAAAGTCTTTCTTTCGCTCCTACCACTCGGCCTTCCGCCAGCCATTTGGCTTCCTTCTCTCCAAGCTCTGCCACTTCTTTTTCCATGCCCGTCGCACACTCCTCAACCTCCCTCAGTGCCCTCTTTGATGCAGACCAACTCCCCTTGACAGATATAAGATCCGTTTCATGGTGCTTACACAAACCTTTGAAATGAAGAAGTTGGAGTTCCTTCGCAGTAAAGGCCGAATCCTTGTCAGCTTTCTCCTTCCCGAGTCGTTCAACTTGCTTCTCAAGGTCAACATATTTTCCCTACAAGTCTGACTGGCGTTCGGCGGCAGCACGATAATATTGCATAATTGCAAGACATCTTCCCAACATGACGACGCCCATATCAAGACATCTGGAAACTCCAACTTTACCCATTAGGTCGGCATCATGGGAGTAAACACCTGCCAAGTCTTTGGCCTTCCTGTTGACATGCCAATGAGACTGGATGCCTGGGAATGTAACACTTAGATAGTCCAACCTGGAAGTCGACCCCACCACCCGAGAAGCATGTCCCAACGAAGAAGGTTTGGTTGTCACAGTAACAGACACGGTGTCGACAGTGGATGTCTTAACAGCGGCAACGACAGTCGGCTGTGTAATATTGGGGCCGGGAGAACCTGTCCCACCCTCAGAGAAACCATCTAGATTGATGACCTCAGGGGGCGCAACAGTGACAGGAGGACTCAAAACAATGCCGACGGTATGAGGAGTGCTGATGTGTGCACCTGAGAAGGAGCTTGCATTGGGATTGATGTCAACAGAGGGATTTTGGTCCAAGGCAGCGCCAACGAAGGGGATCCTAGCCCGAGGTGGTATCGGCAAAGGAACTTACCCCACTTTTCTTTCTCTTACCAGTTTGCAAGTTAGTGGCCAGGTCACGTCGGCCACCGACTTGGGCTCGGAGCTTCTTGAAATCAATGTCTTTTCCTATTATTTCTGCAAACAAAACCGCAAAGTCAATAGTTATCACGCCAAAATAATCGTATCTACGAAGTAGGATGTACCTAAGAACAAAGTATCGGGGTCCTCAACGAGGGGAAGGAAGTAGAACTCCCTAGTACTTAAGGGACGAGGATGCTGCCTAATGGCGTCTATAGCCTCCCTCTCCTTGAGAGAAAGCTAATACTCGACTCGTGCTTTAACCCTCGTAGGTCTTAGCAAGTACAATGGAAACCGAGGTGTGAAGTCGGAATGGAATAACAAGTGCCTCTCTATGTCCTCAGGATGGTAATGGAGTTTAAAGAATCTTGTCTTGAAATATTTGTAGGTTGAGCTATACAAGGTAAATAGGAAGCCACCATGGGTGGCACTCAGGGACACCCAACTGACCAACTTCCCAAACCTCATTTGGTAGAAGTAGGTGAAAACATTTATTGAGGGCTCAAAGCCTAGATGCTCACAGAGAAGCTCGAAACACTTCAGAAAATCCCAACTATTGGGATGCAATTGACTCGGGGCTATATTCATCACAGTCAGCATACCCGCCTCAAAATCGCTCAAGGGAAACACGATGTCATACTCCTTAAATAAAAACTCATATACATAAATGAAGTTGTAGCTATCTAGTTTCGGCTTCATGCACACTCTCATGCGCTTTACAAGGCTTGGCCATGGCATAGTCGGCAACAGACTCATTACAGATATTATACAAACTTATCCATCTTATCCCTAGAATCATACTCAAAGGCATGCTTAGCCACGTCACTCTGCACCCAGGTATATTTAGGGTCAATAATGGGGGGTGCTGAGCCCTCCTAACCCTCTTCGAAGTACCAGATGACTTTAGGCTCGCACCTCTTGGGTTGGGGTTTTTTCTCTTCCTAAGAATAAGGCCAGCTAATGTAACAGCCACAACGATCTGATATGATTTGTGAGGAGGGGGAGAAGGGGTACCTTATGAAGATTCCTCCTCACCGAGCAAAGAAGCGGTATGCTCTGAAGAGTTTGCCTCACCCAAGGGAATAATCTCCCCGCCTAGCATTGTTCTACCAACACCAGAAAAAGCAGTAAAAGAGGAAGAGGAGGCCATGAACATACCTAAAAGAAGAAAGAAGAGTCGAAAAAAGAAGCGAGAAGGGCCGAATGAACAACTCGGACTCTCATAAAGGCAAGTGGTCTCACAAAAGGTTTTTAAAAATTTTAAACACAATTCAATCCCTTCTTGTGTTTTTCTTGTCTATTCTCACAAATAATATTAATTACAAACTTTAATTATTTTCAATATAACATCTTACTATTTCTATTTACATTTGTATTAATTAAATATTTGTATTTTAATAATTAAAATAAATGTATAAGTCTAAATAAAATATTATAAAATATAAAATATAGTCTAAAAATGTCTTTTAAAAAAATTTGAAATTCATATATATCCTAAATAATAGAAAAAAAATTTCATATACTACTACTACTATTATTATTATTATATTATTATTATTATTATATTATTATTATAATAGAATAGTATTTAAATTATATTGTAACAAAACAATAAAATTAAACAACTAATTGGAAGGAAGAAATATGATTAATTTGGAATTGAAAGTAATGTAATTTTACTGCTTTGTACTTCTTCTTTAATATGATTTTTGGGTTTGTGTAGACAATGCCATGGAACAGTGGCTTTGCCCGTATATGTTTTCTATTAGTAATAAATGTTCTGAATTTTGTCCATATACATGTTTATTAAACTACATTATATATTTGATGAAACAAAGTTATGTTTATTAAACTACATTATATATTTGATAAAACAAAGCTATGTTTATTAAACTACATTATATATTTGATAAAACAAAGCTATGTTTATTAAACTACATTATATATTTGATAAAACAAAGCTATCTATACTACTAGAATAAAAATAAATGTAAGAGATTAATATCGACCTTATTTTAAATTTATTATTTCTAGGACTAAATTGAATATTTAATATATTTACAATAATCAAATTAACGGATCAACTTACGTTTGAAGGAAAAAATTCATATGATAATTGTTATAAAAGAATTTACGAGTTTTATCTAAAGTATTGAATAATATAACTAAAACTTATTCAAATTTTTTTAACATACCGAGTCAAACGTTTTATTAATAAACATTTTAATATTAATCTTTTTATTGATAAACATTTTAATAATAATCTTGTATGAAAACATTTTATAGATAAATATTTTAATAATCTTGTACTAAAAGCGACTTATTTGAATTTGTTTACCATCACTCTTGCTCCTTCTAATTTAGAGCATTCAAAATCAAAGTTTTTGATATATTATTATTATTATTGAGATTTAAAAAATAATACATGAAATAATATTACATTGTAACATTTTCAATCCTTGTGAAAAAGTAGTATTCATAGTTCAAAGATAATAATATTTAATTCTAAAATTATTTTCTTCTTTTAACATCACTCTTGTTATACTTACACTTTATAAATCATACCTTTCCCCACTTTTGGCTAATATTATCTAAATTTGAAGAATAATACATCAATACAATTGCTGTTTTATTTAATTTTAAATTTATTTTGAACTTTCTTCAAGCTCAAAGTATAAAAAGCTTATATATTATAAAGCATACTTTTTCGACATTGTTGACTAATTTGAAAAATACTACATTAATATATTTAAATATAAAATTATTTTTATGTTTTAACATAAAATTTATTTTAACATTCTTTAACCATATGTCTAATCACAAAAAATTATTGTTAAGCTCATAATATAAAAACAAATTTTAAACTCATAATATAAAAAGCATAATGGAATTGTAGGTAAGAAGAATCGGTCTTTGAATGAACTTGGTAGAATAGTGCTGAATGAGATTGAATTGTCAAAGTATTTCTGCAGATGCAGTGAGCAAAGCTTGCTATGTGGTGAATTAGTACTCATCAGACCAATATTGAAGAAAACACCCTATGTATGTTTGGTTGTAAGTGTTTTATCTAGAATAATGGTAAAGATAATTTGGGCAGATTTGATTCAAAATTATTTTTCCTGGTTATTCACGGTCATGCATATAATAAAAGAACCATGTTACTTGAGGAATCATGCATATATGAAACTAACTAGAATATGATGTAGGAAAATTCTAAGACAGGTGCTGATGATGAGTTTCCAAACATTTAACAAGCTGATACTAGTCTACAAAATAAATTAGAAGATACCAATAAACTTCTATAGGTTCAATCATTAAGGAGTTCAATAAACTGAATCTGGAATTGGTACTGGTACAGTTAATTTTGGATTTCTAAGAGAATGGAAAATTCCCAAAAATCTATCCTTACATTGGTCAAACTCATAATATAAAAATAGAATACATATATACCTTTGTCTGCCTTTTGGTTTGTTGTCCTCCTTCGAGATGTGGAACTTTATTACTCTTTTGACTTAATACATGATAAAGTTGGTAGTAAACGAAAACTTTTGAATAAATGTTTCAAATTACATCTTAAGAGTGAGAAGTTCTTATGAATGTTTGAGTTTCAAAATGTCACCCTAACTTCCAGTTATATATCTATACTGCATAAAATGTCTAATGTGTGTCTTTTAGAAACACAAAAGACATGTATTACATGTCAATTGTTATAAAGAAAGAATACATGTATTGCATAAAATGTCTAATGTGTGTCTTTTAGAAACACAAAACACATGTATTACGTAAAATGTGTAATTTGTGTCAATTGTTAGAAAGAAAGAATACATGTATTGCATAAAATGTCTAACGTGGCTTTTAGAAACACAAAATACATGTATTACATAAAATGTGTAATCTGTGTCAGTTCTTAGAAACAAATAATATATGTACATAAAATGTCTAATATGTCTTTCAGAAATACAAAATCATAAAATAATGGGGTCAACTCCTCGAAACACAGAATACATATATTCCATAAAATGTCTAATATGTCTCCATTTTTAGAAGTGTTTTAGAAAATCATTTTATGAAAGAGCCTCAGCAACCAACCTAATTAAAGTCTCTAAATGCATTTTGAGATGGAGCTGGTAACTTACGTGGTGGCAGAATATTATATTCTGTTTTTCAATTTTCTAATTCTAAAAGTAGAAATAAAAGATGATTAAAACACTCTTAATCATTGAATTGTATGCTTGTGTTGAATGGGACGATAATG
>Ga0209700_109180_pt1 | contig 11758 bp, 2 predicted proteins | sample SiratroredBW_FD_187528 | JGI IMG/M metagenome (GOLD analysis project Ga0209700, IMG submission 187528) | Root nodule microbial communities of legume samples collected from California, USA - Siratro red BW (SPAdes) (version 2) | ecosystem: Host-associated > Plants > Roots > Nodule | place: USA...
TTGTTTCACAAAAACATCACTTTATTATTATTTTTTTTTTACTTTTTCCCTAAAAATTAATTAGTCATTCAATTTGTTAGGAAGATTTTATATTTTGTTTGAGAAATAAAAAAGGTCCTATATTTTTTATATTTATTTTTAGACGAATCAAAGCAAAAAGGGTTGAATATCAAGATGTTGTAAAAAAACTCTCAAACAATCATATTACATAAAGAGATAAAGGAATCAAGTGAGCAACCAAAATATATCAATTGAAGATCCTCAAAACAACATGTTTTAACACGAATCAAAGCAATAAGGGTAGAATAATAGGACAATAAAAGAATCAAAAGAGCAATCAGAATTATATATACATATACAAAAATCGATAGATCCGAGCTTACCCGTTGAAGCATTACTTCAAGAACTTCGGACTTTTCTCCTCCTGCTTTTGATGACTCTAGATGCCCACTAAATTTTCAGCACTGTGATTCTCTCTGTGTTTTTTCGCGTGTGTATCCACTTGCTCACTATGCATATTTATACTAATTCTAGTAAGCCCACTCTTAATTCAAATTTTAAATCCCTTAATTCCTAATTATTTCCACTTAATTATAATTTGTGAACTGCCAATTGATTATTCTCTTTTAATTCAGATTCAAATCTATTAATTCCTAATTATCCCCACTTATGACACCAACTGACTGTTAAATCTCAAGGACGAACAGAGACTGAAAAATGGGCAGAATTGTACCATTATTATTGTTATGGCATCATAACCTCCCATACATATAATCAAATTCGAAAATAGAATGAATATGGGGAATAAATGGGGAATATTGGAGGTAATGTGGCTGACACATTTTATTATTATTATTATTATTTTAATTCGTTTTCTTTCCTTTATTGTTTTTTTCATTTTTACATTTATTGAAAGCAACCTAAATAACACAACAATAAAAAATAAAAATAAATACTTAAACCTTTTTTTGTTAATTTTATTTAAATATTATTATTATTTTGAAATATATATTTATTATCGTTATTTTTTCTACTTTTCGAAAAATAAACAAATTATCTAAATACTATTTTAGAACATTCACCAAATGGAGCCTGTAGAATAAAAAGGTTGAGCATAACAATTCAAAAAGAAAATGCATCAATTATTAGACAATCAGCATTTAATTGATAATCATCAGCATTTAATCACTATTAAGCAGAAAATAGTTTGCAATTAATCAGAATAATAATCAGATCAACTATTCAAATTTCTAGCCTTTCTAAATTTTTTTAAATTTATTTTCAATTAATTTTTGTATCATTAATGGGCATCAGAAAAGGCAAGCAAAAAGAGAGGATGTGACATGACAACACTTTAATGACAAATTTTATTTTATTTTTTTAACAAATTTTGAATAGACTGATTTTCTTTACTTTTTTTTTCTTTTTTATGAATTTTATTCTAACTTTATTCATAAAAGAGAATAGAATCAAAACTCTTTCTTTTTATTTAAATAATAACACACATTTTTATTTTTATTTTATATTGTTTTATATTTTAGAATAATTTTATTTGTCCGGACGAAATTGGGTGTTGACACCCAGTAATTGAATACAATCAAAAACATATTACAACTCAAGATGAATCAAGGATTAACAATTCAATGTCTCTACACAGAACAGTATACAAATGTATTAAGACCAAGTGTATAAGACTTAGCTTTGGTCCATAACCAAAGTCGCAAACTCTCACTCAAGAAATGCTTCAAGATTCACTTTCTTCAAGGTTTCTTGTGTGAAAGGCAATATCGCAATGTGTTCGCACAAACTGGGTGCTTTATCTCTCAAGGGATTCTCAAAAATTTTCTTTTTGTTTTTTTTTTAAATCTTAGTGCTCTATGCCTTTTTATAGGAAAATTGGTTTTTAAACAAAGTTAATTGTCATCCATTCAATCATTTGGATAAACCATTCAATGGATTGAATTGACCGTTAGAAGACTCAGTCAAAATTCAACTTGTAACAATAATAACTGTCACAATTCAATTGATTAATTCAATCATTCAATTAATTGAACATTTTTTACTTTGTAGACATATTTTTTTTTTAAATTTTGTTTACCTGGAAGAAATCGGATATTGAGAGTTGCCCTTATTTACTTAGGTTTTACTGGATAATATGAAAGTTTAAGAAAATTTCGTATTATCATAATAAAAAATAAGTAAAGATAGAAAACATTGATTTCGTTGGAGCGGGCCTCACTCCCTCATGGCTGAAAAGAAAAGAGTGAGGTCGAAATCATTCCCTTGGAGCAGGTCTCGCACTATGACCGCTAAAAAGAAAAGTGAGGTTGAGATCATTCCCTAGGAGCGGACTTCAACCGTCACAACTGAACAAAAAAAGTGAAGTCGAGACCATTCCCTAGGAGCAAGCCTCACGCCGTCAAAACTATATGAAAAATGAGGTGGAGACCATTCCTTAGGAATGGGCCTCATGCCGTCAAAATTGTATGGAAAATAAGGTTGAGACCATTCCCTAGGAACGAGCCTCACACTATCAAAACTATATGGAAATGAGGTTGATACCATTCCTTACGAGCGGGCTTCACACGTCAAAAATATATGAAAATTGATGTTGAGACCATTCTCTAGGAGCACGCCTCACACCGTGATAACTGTATTTTGAAAATGAGCTTAGGCCAAAATTTGAGAGGAAGGCCTATATTGAAAAGACAAAGTAAGCTATGCAGACGAGCGCCATGCGAACGCTGAAATTGATTTTGGAGTAACTAAGAGATTGTGTGTGTAAACAAAGAATGTATGTCTTAACGTGGGTACATGGATGAATGCATAAGACTGACTCTCTTTTCATTATTTTGATGCTGACATTTAGAATAAACGAAATTTTTGTGTCAATGAGGATGAATGCATGAGACTCATTCTTGCATTTTTCCCGATGTTGACATTCAAAATCAATTGTTCTCTTTAAAATCGTTGAATTCATGTAAATTTGATATTAATATTTTTCTCTTGAAAGTGAGGGATGCTGCCAATCTTGAAATTAATGTTAGAATCGAGATATTATTCACTTTTTTCTTTTGAAACAATGCTTTGATACATGTATGCTTGAATTTATAGGTAGATGATAAGGAGGGACGATTGAAGATAACTAGGATTTGAAGGAAGTTGTTATTGCACAACACCAAATATGTTATCCTTTGCATGCTCCTTTGAAAGGAGAATCTATGTAAGGTATGGTTGCAAAACAAAATCTGCCCCAGCTTCAACGTATTTGGTTGGCCTGGTGATGCTTGAATTGCTTACTATCAAGGTAACATGATGAAATGAGGTTATATGATGCGTATCCAAACACTAAACATGTTTTTGTAAATTAATATAAAAATACTTGATAATTGATGTAATCAGTTATTAAACTATTTCTTTTCCAGAGCTAATTCACACATGAGAAAAGCACTTAAGATATTTCATAATTGGAATTGACCCCCAACAAACTTTTACAACCATCATTTTACCCTTCATTATCTCTCTTTCTTTATAAATACAAAATTTTATTTTTATAATGACTATAATACCTTTAAAAGTAGGTTGTTTATATGGTTGTTACAGTTGTTTATATGATTGTTACGATTGTCAAAACATTATTTTCCTTCATAGTTATTATAATTTTTTTGAAGCATCGTTCAATTTAAAAAAGTATTTTTGTTCTAAATTTCAACAAGTCAGCATTAAATATAGGAATAAGAGTTTTTAGTTTGTATATTTTATTTAATTTGTAAGGTGTGTAATTGTGAAAATTTCTAACTATTATTAATATTATCAGAAACATATTTTTGCTCTTGTGGTAGTGTGTCTTGCACTGAATTTTCCACATGGTGCCTCTGTTTTCTACCGGCAATCACCTGATGGAATCTTGGGGGTCAGTATATGAATGCAACTACATTTCTTATGATACATACTGATCGAAGTCGTATCCGGTCAAATAAATGCAGTACTAGGAAGTGACTCTTAGGTCGTCTCCCAATGACCTAGTTCCTGTCAAAGGATTAAATGCACAAAGAGAAAAGGGGGGGGGGGGTTTCGTGAAATAATTGAATTTAATAAAGTAAAAACCAACAACCAAATTACATTTCCTTAACCGAATTAAATTACCTTCTTGATTAGATTGCAGTCTGCTTATCACAGGATACAAAAATTCATGCTCACTTATTAAACCCTAATTCCAACCCGAATTAATTAACTAAGCGAGATTAACACAAGTTTTCCTTATGCAAATTAAGCATTCACATACATCATTCATTCCTTCCCAACAACTCGTTACTCCATTAAGCATGAACAGAGACACAAATTCATATTAACTAAAACATTAAGCATGAACCAGTAAAAACGTTAAACACATAAATAAAATGATGAAGAGTTAAGAGACGAAGAGAGCAAAAATAACACAATAGCAACCTCAAAGCTTTGTTGCAATCTAAATCAAAAGGATAACCTTATAAATTAGCCTTCCATTAAATTTGAATAAAGCAAACGGAGATTAAACACAAAACAAAATTAAAATAGGAAACAAAATTGAATTGAAACAAAAAAATGAACATAATTGCAGACAAAAGAAAATAAATACAAAACCAGTTTTTTTTTTCAGAGAGACAGAGGATGAATTGAATCCCAAAAGCAGATAATAAAGAACTGTATGCTTCTCTGTTCACCTCCTCTGTGTAACAGGCGACTAGACCTAAATAAGTGCTCAACACTAAAGCTAATGGGCCCAAATTTATTCAATTCTAGTCCAACGAATAAAAACTAAAAATAAAAACTGATAATGTGGCAGCTCCTTTTCAATTCCAAAATTAATTTCCAAGCCCAATAAAATTCCAAAGCTGCCCTGAAAATAATAAAATTAGGTCAGAAAATTTGAATTAAATAAAATTACGAATTTCTGGTTAATGAAGCCCAAACAGTGAAATAGAGAAAATAATAGGCAGTTAAACACAAATCACTAATAAAAATAGGTACATAAAGACAAGTAAATAGGAAAAATAATGACTCATCACATACATTAAATATGATTTTGTTCCTTTGAAATAGCAACATGATAAGTTCAAAACTTTAATATTTTATACAACCATTCAACAGATCCAAACAATAATATGTTTTTGTTAAACTTCACTTATACTATTGGTTCTTTTGTTTTACAAATCCACAACTTAGTTTCTCTGAAGATGCAACGATCCCAGGAGAAGAGGTTGCACTAATAGAGAACAAGGTTGTATTAGCTGCAGTATTGGAGACTATGATCGGAGAACACATTGTCTCCCTTGACTTGAAACACAATTTGGCTTCAAGATTGCCCGCGGTATTTAAAGAAGAATGGTTATTAAAACTCTTTTTAACAATTCTAACTTGTTTTAAAACTCACTTATGCTTATTTAAAGAAGAATTGTTAAATTGGAGAAAGTTAAAGAAGTTGGAATGTGTTGCTATCTGTTACTCCTAAATAGCAGGGCCCAAATATTTTATATATTAAATGGATGGAGCCATCCACTTTTTTCCTAAAACCACACTTTGAAATCTTAGTACCCCATCTTAAAACCATACTTATTCAATTTTTATGCAATGGTTAAAAAAAGACAATGTTGAATTGGGGTGGCACTTGACAAGCTATAGAGTTTTGGATATTTCTTAATTTACTAATATTCAAGGTTTTGAGGTTGTACTGCCTGATAGAGCAATAATGGAACATAGAGTGATACGTGCAATTGAAGCTTTGAACAAAAAGGACACGGAAAGGGCATACAATCTATTGAGAATTACACTTCAAGTTCTTTTGGTGAGAGCAACAAATTCTGTTGTCCTTACTTCTGATGATATGCGGGACCTCTTGTCCCCACCCTCTTCTCAAGAAATATGTTGACCCAATGGACGCATTAGCCAGGTCAACTATGAGATGGGTAAAATCCTCTAGGCACAATACATGAATAACATAAGATATCAACTATTGTATTTCATTGGGTATCAATATTTTTCTGATTTTATTGATATCGCTCATTTCATTAATGTAAATTCTTTTATAATCATGTTGAAGGTATGTCGATTATCAAAGCATGTATTCCTTTAAGTCCATGTGCAAATCAATGTTATTTGGGATTTAAAGCCTTTTTTGCTTATTAATTTTGTTCAAAAGGAGGAGTCAAACATTAGTATTACGGGGTTTTCAACAACTCAGGTATATTATTCAGTCAATCGTGCTAAACTACGTTGTGCTAAACTGAGAAGTCTTCGGAAGAAAGAACAGGAAATCTCTAGGTTATCTGAAATGAAGATTATTAGGATTAAGTGGATAAACATGATTATATAAGTAATTCAACTATTCAAGAAATAATCAGTTATTAGGTTAATGACTTATTTATTAAGTTGTTTAGCAAAATTAATTAATAAACCTCATTTAAATAAACATAATAAATGAATTTACTAAATCGTCGGTAATGGGGTTGAAATTGTTGGAAATAATAGGCTACAAGGTTCAAAACTGCTAAAAATTATGGGGATTTGAAACTACGGAAATAACAGGGGTTTGAACCACCAGAAATAACAAAAGTTTGAAACCGTTGAAAATGGCAGGAATTTAAAACCGTCAGAAATAACGGAGGTTTGAAACAACCAGAAATAACGAGGATTGTAATCTATTTACAATGCTGGTTCTTTTAAAGAAAAACAAAGTGCGAGTAATACAATTAACAGGGTTAAAACTGCCGAAAATAGTAAATATAACCTATTAAAAATATTTTTTCTTATAGTAAATTTAATTAAAAATATATTTTTTTATTTATATTGATTTGTTTTGTTTAATAAATTTGATAAATTGTTATTACATTATGAATATAAAAGATTAATATCAATATTTTTTATTTATATTTTTTTAGATAACGAATTCAATGATAAAAATTAAAACTTATTTAAATAAAAATTTATAAATAAATTTTTAATAGTACATATTTATCGAGTGAAAACCTAAATAGGAGGAATATTTTCCTACGCAGCTCTAGTAATTAAATGGCACCATGTACATAAATTATTATGGGCCACTATAAATGGTAACAGTGCACGAAACCAAACATCAAAAGTAAATAGGTTCACTTTTTGTTTACATATGTTAAGTTCTCTCTTATTCTTTTTCAGCAAAAGATATTTGTTTAAATTTTGAAAAACAAAGGAAAAATATTAAAGTAAATGTATATTAGCCATCCACAGAGTTATTTTCTACTGAAAATAAGCAGATTCTTTTTTTCTTTGTGGCAGTTGTCCTTATATACGTAACCGAAAGAGACCTAAAACAAAGGGAGAAGTTTCTTTACACTTCATTCATTATATGGGGTGGCTTAGTTCATGCACACCAAAAAAATTTAGGGAAATATCTTTGAGGTTTAGATGAAGCACGACAAAGACATATTCTATGAGATTTGTCATCAATTCTAAGACTATCAAACCTTTTCTGACAACATTAGAGTTGAATATCTAGATAAAAATAAATAAATAAATAAATAAAATTCACAAACTGTCTAAATGGAAGTTACAGGAGTCTGTATTTTTAAACTAGAAATTGAATATGGGTTTTTCTAGAATTTGGCAAAGTCCATGATTACTAGAGTTCTATGTAAAAAGAACAATATAGCCAGATTAGGTTTTTTCTCATATTCTCGCAAGATGCTTCTTATGTTTATTTTAACTTCATTCACATTTAACTTTCAGATTCCATTATTGCTATCACCTCCATATCTTTTGAAAAAAAAAAATCTATATATATCTATTTATGATAAAAAAAATCAAACTTAATATTTAACCAGTGTATTATTATTTTAATTTCGACATTAAAAACTTCTTTACTTATCTTAATATTTTAAGTCACGTGGAGTCAAGTTTCTCCCATGTCTTTATTTTTTTTATTTGTCAATATTGTTAGCTAGATTAGATTTTGTTCTCTTTATTTTAGTTTAAATTTAAAATTCTCGCTAATTCCAGTGACGTTTGTATTTATTCAATAAAGATATTTTGATTTTCAAACTTTTAATACATAACTTATTAGTACTTATGTGATGAGGACATAATATAGTAAATAAAATTTCATATTTGGGAATGGTATAATAGTTAAATAGACTGCAAAAAAAATTGGTTGCTTAAATTTGAAGTGAAAGATACAAACACTTATTTTTAAAGTTTAAATTAAAGTTTTTAATATATTATATTTTTGTTGTTTAATATTGATGACTAAATTTATATTTTATCGTGTAATTTAGTGTATTTTGTATTTGAATTTAAAATTTTAATTTTAATTTAAGAAATATTAAAGTGTCTTTGAAGTATATATAAATTATTCTTAATTATATTTTGAAGATGCATGTAAAACCAAATAACTAATGGTTTTTGCATGCGAATACAGTATATTATGTTAAAACTGAACTCGTTTAAGATGCAAACTATACTTTTAACGGACTATAGAATAGCAAGCCATGCATATTAGTATTCTAACCTTTTTTTTTTTTCTTGTATTTTTTTAATGCAACAAATTAGCAAGCTTTAACCACACCACCTATAAAATTAGTGTTTTCTAGACTAAAATTAAGGATCTTAATTAAGATGGGTGGGTGACATAAGATGGTCTATTTTTAAACAGAGAAAAATTAAATTCAACATTGAACTCAGCTTTAGAAGAGATTTTTCTTCTTCTAAAACGCCATGTAAGCATTTTTAGACTGAATATGTTAAAAAAGCATTTATTTACCGATTAATCAATATAATATTAATTATAATTTTCAATAATAGAAATATGATAATTAAAAAATATTAAGAAAAAATATGCACTCAAAACATAAGTATTATTAAGATTAAGGACATATTAGATACACTAAAAAGGGACGCAACCCTTTTGTTGTTATTGTTTTCAGTCATATTTGATAATAACTGCAGAAGGTTACACACTATTTGGGTGTGCTTCAACACCAACATGACCATGGAAGTGTGCTTTTGGACAATGACACAAATAGTAGATGCATTTGCAACCACTCCCTGGATAAAAATATTCGCACTGTGACTCGTCGAAACAGTGCCAACGTTCAACAGGTCCTCTTGCTTCTGATTTCATGCAGATATCCGCAACAACAAATAATACAGACATTTTAATATAGTAGTATAAGCATGAATTCAACGTTAAATTGAATAATACATAAAGAAAAATATTTTTAAGATGAAAGTGGTGTGATATAGGTTTAACTCATGTAATAAATTGAAAATTGAATTGATCTGAGCTATGAATCATAATTGGAATAAACGAACATTGAACATAAAAACCATGATTTGTCTCATCACCTGATGAAATGACCAAGAAAGCCAATAAAACTGCGAATTTGATAGCAGGATTCTTCAAAGCCTCCATCTTCTGTTGTGGAATATGTTGCTGACATATCTGTTTATATAGACAAAATATGGTGAATTTTTATTTAAAAAAACTCTAAAAAATAAATTCTAAAAATTCATTTCCATATTGCTTTAATCAGGGCATTCACCAGCACCTTCTTATTCTGGATAATACTGAACTTACTCTTGAATTTTCATGTAGATAAAAGAAATATGATTGAAAAGGAAAATCTTAGCTTTTTCTGCATATAACTAGAACAATGTTAATTTTATAGATTTTACCATATATATTTAAACATTGGAATATAAATATGTAATCACTATTTAATTTAATTTTGTGGACACTATAGAAGTATGATGCTAATGGTATAGGATGATTGAGAGTTTCATTATGTCATCTACATTTTTGAAATAAAAATATATTTTTATTCTCATTCTTATATGTTTTTTTAATCTCTATTTTTTTCTATTTTTATTGGAGAGCGAGTATATTTACACTAGGTCATGACTATTTCTAATATTAATTAAATAAATATTTTTAGAAAAAAAACAAGAATCATGTTTAAAAATATAATAAGTATTAAGTATTAAAAGGAATTTTTTTTTCTTTCTTCAAATATGAAGAAAGAAATCATAATTGTATAAATATTCAATAAGAATGTTAAATAATAATTGGATAAGTATCAAACAATTATAGAAAAGAGTAAATTATCAAATAAATGACTTAGCAATAAGTTCAAAACTAATGACTAAAGAAAAATTGATATAATTTTTTTAGGTTATTTAATAAACTAGAGATATTTTAGTAATTTAAGATGGAAATGAGTATAAGATGAAGATAGGTATTAGGATAGATATGAACATATGTATTTTCTCTTAAAATTAAGACAGACTCGGACAATATCCAGATAAACAAATTCATTTGTCATCTAAATGGAAGTTGACTACATAAGCTTCTAATGAAGGTATAAAACTTGTCTGTGTGAAATTCATATTAAAAAAAATTAAGATGAGAATTTAAGCATATGCTCGAATCTATGGGCATCTCACAACAGCACACTTTTATGCAACAAGATGTAGTATTACCTACACGGGGAGAGTTAGCACAAAGGGTAGTTGTGTTGCTGAGGAGGAGGAGCAGGACACAAATATTTTCATATCGGAGTAAGTTGTTTGTTGGAGATCCTTCTCGTTTGGTAGCGATTGGGAGAGTGTAAGGTACAAGTTCGATGATCCACACAGTATCACTTGGAGATGATTTTGCTAGAGTGATCGTCGAATAAGTTAGACATGCAGATGTCGAGGTGCCAGTACCCACATCAGAGGTTAGATTTGTGGGGCAGACACTTGGTACATTTATTGTGTGGCCTACACATCTCCTAAAGGTCGTTTCTAAAAAACATCAGGTATATTGTCATCATTTATCTTCATGTTATTTAAATTTACACTTAATGTCATTTAAATTAATATATTTTGTTATTTTGGTTACAGGATAGTTGGAGGAATCAAAAATCACCAAATCTTAGTGGTTTAAGTCCTAAGCCCCAGCCACCCCCAGCAACTCCAAACAAATGTGAATCCAATCTAGGAGTTGCTTAGGCTTTCCCACGACATGTTTGAGTCACCTTGTGTCATTCATTGGGATCAAACATGAAAACGTATTAGGCTGAGTTCAAGAGGGGGGGTGAATTGAACTTTGAAAACTTTTTTATCTTTTTGAAACAGTGAAAACAATTTTCGCAAACTGAAAATATTTAACGAATCTCAATGATGGAAAATATAATGTTCAGCGAAAATAAACTGACTTCAATTTCGAATGAATTGATTTATTTCAATATCAGAGAAGGCAGTCTATACAGGCTTATCAGATCTTATACAGTTTACTAAAAACTAGTTCAGAATTATTTCAAGATAAAGAAAGATCAATCACACAGATTCACAAATGCCAACAGCACATCAAAGATGAAATCACAAAACAAATTTCTTATGATGATACAAATAGAATGAATAACAACCACACTTTTAATGCACTAAAAGTTCTTTAATAACCAAGCAGTATGCTAGCAGTTTTGTTGACACAGCAGAGACCACAAAGAAAATTATAAAAGAATTTCAATTAAGATATTCTATTGGAATTCAATGATTTAGTACAAAATCAGATTTTTCAAGTTATGCAGAAAACTGATGTGAGTTCTTGTTTAAGGATTCAATTACAGCATCAATTTTCAGATATACAGATTTAAGAAATATTGAGAAGTACAAATTCAATTGTCAATTATACCAATGAAAACAGAATCAGAATTCAACTGCAGCTACTGCAGTGTTATACAGATTCAGACAAGGATTCTAATGG
>Ga0209700_109182_pt1 | contig 11749 bp, 5 predicted proteins | sample SiratroredBW_FD_187528 | JGI IMG/M metagenome (GOLD analysis project Ga0209700, IMG submission 187528) | Root nodule microbial communities of legume samples collected from California, USA - Siratro red BW (SPAdes) (version 2) | ecosystem: Host-associated > Plants > Roots > Nodule | place: USA...
ATAATTTTAAAATATATTAATAAGGAAACTAAGAAGGAGAGATATTTATAAACTAAAATTAGATTCAGTTAAATATATAATTGAGTGGTGAGATTCAATAATGAGATGAAGTAATTAAAATTATGGTATACAATAATAAAAAAAAAAAAAAAAAAAAAAAGTGAGAGGAATAATCGAAATAAGTTGGAGGGTATATACAGTGTACATAAAAAAGGCAGTGTAAGTATGATTTAATTTGATGGGCATAAATAATTTGTTTTGTTAATGAAGTTAGTTGATTGTTGCATTAATTAGTTGGGAGGAGGAGGTAAATTGGGGTGGGTACATGGTTTTAGCATGATGATTTCCATTTGGTGTCTCTATGGAAAGGTATCAACTTTACTTCTCACAAGAGTACTCATCCAATTCCACAGTCCAGCCACGTGCAGCGAAGCCGAGTTCCACCCCACTCCGCACGTGGCACCATTCCATAACCGATGCTCTAAATCATTCACCTACTCCTCTCTCCACACAATCCTCAATTCCCTTCCCCTCCTTTCCCTCCCCTCAACACACAAATCTCACTCTCAAATCAAACATAACACAGTAACCATCAAATTAAAACACACACATTGCACACAAAAACTTTCAACTTCATTCATTTTTCACTTATTTACTTCACCACTCTCCACTTCAATTTCATGCCAGATCAAAACCATGTCTGACCCTTCCACCACCCCATTGCCACATCCACCACTCTTGCCTGACCCCCACCGCCAGCCCCTCCACCACCATCCGGTCCCACTCATCCAGAGCGCCGCCGCCGCAGCACCCTCCTCCTCCTCCTCCCTCGCCCGAGAATACCGCAAGGGCAACTGGACTATCCAAGAGACCCTCATCCTCATAACTGCCAAGAAGCTAGACGACGAGCGTAGGCTCAAAACCCCACACGACCCCACCAGGCCTGCATGTAGCTCTACCACCTCCTCCTCCGCCAGAACCAGCGGCGAGCTACGCTGGAAATGGGTCGAAAACTATTGCTGGAGCCATGGGTGCTTGAGAAGCCAGAACCAATGCAACGACAAATGGGACAATCTCCTCCGCGATTACAAGAAGGTTCGCGACTACGAGTCCAAATCACAACAACAACAGCATCAACAATCCCACGAAATCAAACACTTTCCTTCTTATTGGACACTCAACAAACAACAACGTAAGGAACAAAACCTCCCCTCCAACATGGTCTACGAAGTCTACCACGCCATCACCGAAGTCCTTCAAAGGAAACAAACACCATCACAATCACAAACCCAAAGACAACCTCAACCACACCCTCCGGTTGCATTAATTACTGTCTCATCCCCACCACCTCCTCCGCCACCTCCGCCACCACCACCGGTTAGTTCCACCACTCCGGCCGTTTCAGGTATGCATTAACATTAGCATTAGCGTTACCAATGTGCTCCACAGCTCACACACACTTCTAACACTTTTTTTTTTTTAATTTTCTTTTTGACAATTTTTGGATGTTGTGTTGTGTGTGGGTTATCGGTCAAACTTGCAGGGTCTGTAAACCCTGCCACACTTAATGGGACCCATTTTCCATCTTTTTTTTTTTATCATATGGTACAATGACCTCCATGCTATTTTAAATACAACTTAGTTTGCGACCGTTTGATGAAGCTCTGGACTGCATCGAATGGCGCGTGAGGAGAGTGTGGCAGTGCGGTGCTATTGGTGACATCTTACACCACGTTGCTCCACTGCACAAAGATTCTGCTCCCCATTAAAAAATTCGGGGAAAATGTTCTGGCTTTCATTTTTTTTTTTCATTTCTATTAATTAAAAATAACACTGAGAGAAAAATAAAGGGCGCTACAGTACAATCATGCAGACCGGTGTGTGGAAGGGTACCACCTCATGATTGTCATGGATTTTGTGGGCTGTCCAAGAAAATAGATTCTAACCCGCTTAATCCTCTGGGTGTAATCATTAACACAATCCTTAATCCTTAATATTAACAAAACCTCAAATCTTACTTCAAACTAAACAAATCAACAAATAATTAAATAAATAAATCCTTTTCACGTACCCAATGCATTCATCCACCAATACCCTCTCATCTCATTACCCAACTCATGCAAATTAAATACTCATTAAATACATTCACATTCTATTGGGGGACTTAGTCTTTGTCACATGATATTATATATCCATCCTTCCATAAAATATAATAATACTTGTAGCTCTAATAATGGATGAACCTTAATTGTAGTGATGTGACAGATTTTGTGATTGTGTTGTGGAACATGTTTGATTGTAGAGAGGTCGGAATCATCAGGCACGGAGCAGAGTGAGGATGATGCTGATGATGGGTCGGAATCAAAACGTAGGAAAGTTAAAAACCTTGGTTCAAGCATAATGCGAAGTGCATCCGTGCTAGCTAGAGCTCTCAGGAACTGTGAAGAGAAGAAGGAGAAACGGCATCGGGAACTGATTGAGCTGGAGCAAAGGCGGCTTCAGATGGAGGAAGCTCGCAATGAGGTTCACCGGCAAGGCATCGCCACCCTTGTTGCCGCTGTCACCAACCTTTCCGGTGCTATTCAGTCACTCATTAATTCTGAACGCCACGGCCAAAGATAATTAATTAATTAATTAATTAATTAATTATAATATGCTAAATATATAATAATATATGCTTCTTTGCCTAGTTAGTTGTTTATTTTTATTATGTCATTTATTAGATATAATATTTATCGGCCATTCTTTTCTCTCCTAAAAATTCAATTGTTTGTGTTATAGTTTTGAGTAGGTTTCACCTTCAATTGATTCCACATGTTGTATGTCAGCTAGCTTATATGTGAAGGATGTTCTAATTCTTTAATGGATATCAAAGCAGGTCCTAACATTAATTGTTCATTGGGTGGTGATTGTGATTATGTATATAATTTAATTTAATTATTGTCTTACATTTGTTTGCTTCTCTAGTTATAGAAATCCGTATGTGATTTGAAATACTGAACATGCCTGAAAATTTAGACATTTTTCTGTGTCACACATCTAACTTGTGAAGTTGAAATCCCTGACTTTCACACCTAATACTTGTTTGGATAATGAAAAAGAGAGATTTTAGTGTGTGGAAATGTAGTGAAGTAAGAAAGTAAAAGGGGTGAAATGGGCATTATGGGAATGGAAGGTGGTTTTTGGGTAGGAGGGGTTGGTGACAAGTGTGGCAGATGGCAGAGAGTGATAATCCATTCTCTTCTGAATGCAATAGAATACACTACTACTACTACACTAGGGACAGTCAAAGGGTCTGAGTCAATTTCTTTTGACCACATAGGACACCAACCCCACCACTTTGCCTTGTGTACCCTACCCTTCTGTTCCACACTCTCACTCCTCCTCCTCTCATATACGCCAAAACCATGATAGACTCTCCTCAATGATACACTGCACTTCCCAAAATGCCCCTCCTCGTCCCATCTCTCTCTTCCTGCCTAGTACAGTCTACACTCTGCCTTTCCATCACCAATCCTACTCCTTTATCACCGACGCACTTCCTTACCCAATTCTCCTCTATTCTTCTTCTTTCACCTAAGTCACCCTTTTCTTCCCCACTCTTAGCTTTCTCCCAAACAACACCTTCCCTTTTTCTTAATATCACTTTCCTTTTAACCCCTTTTACCAACATAACAAACACCTCTACTCTTATTTTTACTATTTTTTACTATTTTCTCTGCATTTCCAAAACAGACAAAACAAATTTATATAACTTCTATTTCACTATCACTCTTCATAACAATGATACATTGAAAAAAAAAAAAACAATTTAAAAATAGAGGCGCCATGCATGTTTGAAGACAATCAATGGATTCACCATTGATGTTATATAAACATATATATATATATATATATAAAGGTTAAGAGGGTTTGCTTCCCTATATATTTTATTAGTTTGTGGATATTTGGAATTATAAATAGTGAGAAAGCTAGAGATCTTTAAGCTTCAAAGAAAATGTCCACGAATGAACAAATTAATCCTCAATCTCTATATTTAAAAAAATATCAAAACACTTTTGAAAATGTTTTTAGAAGCTACTATTCATGAAAGTGGTTTTGAAAAAAAAAATTCCAGTAAAATTATTTTTAAAGACTTTTGTTAATTGATTGTTTTTATTGAAAATATGAAATTATTTCTTACTTCTAGTTGATTTGAAGTAATAAAAAAATGTGGGGACTCATTTTTATTTCTTTTCCCATCATTTTGCTTTTATAAAAAAAAATTATTTTTTCATCATTTTTTCTACCATCAAAAGAAATATTGAGGCTTTTTAATTCAACAATAAATTTTATTATCTTGAGACTTTTGAATTTGTCTTAACAGAGGAGTGAAAACTTTATGAGGGTGATTTATTTTTATAAAAAGATTAAAATACTTTTATGATAAAATATATTATTTAAAAGAGGAATTTTAAAAGAAATTCAATTTCTAAATTTTATGATAATAATTGAATTATTTAAAATTAGAAAATTTCAAAATTTACTTAAAACATAGGAATTTCAAAAATGTTTTATTTTCAAATTCATATATCTTCTTCTTTTTGTTTACCTCTCCAATTCAATTTGGTTGGAATGTCCTTGACATGATTGATAAAAAAAGAGACATTGTTAGGATAATTATTTTCGGATTAATGTCAACTATATTTTTTACTAATGTTCATAGGAGTTTTTTTTTTGTTTAAATTGTTATAATTATTTATTGCTATTGTAAATTATTATTTTTCACTTGATATTATTCAAAAATTTTCTGATGAATGTTGGTAAGATTATTTTTTGAGATATGTGAATTATATTTTTCATTAATATCTTGTTATGATTATTTTATTATTAGTTAGGATTTTTTTTAATGATTTTTTTCATTCAGCTAGTGTTATTCATCGAGGATAGTTTATTAGGATTTTTTTCAAATATTACATAGAAAAAATTTAAGTCAACATTAACTACTATTGTTTTTTTTTTATCAAACTATTATTGTTTTTTAGCAATAATGCTGTATTAATTACAGTTTCATTGATTCAATCCTTTGCACACAAAATATTATTTATCACAATCTCTCATCTAACCTAAAGACTTAATGCAATATAAAGAACAATAGTATCAATTTAAAAATATAACCTAGGAAGTTTATGTTTTATCCACAATCATTATTTAAGTTGTGTCAAATAAAATATTTTATCTATATTCACTCTTCCTTCCTTGAAAATAATATTGTTTCTATGAAATTATATTTCTCATATAAGTGTTACTCAGACCCTTTCCACACCACACTAGATTTTGGTATTTAATAAGTTCTGTTAGGTGAAAACTTTTTGAAAATGATTAATTATATAATTGTGTCTAACAGTACATATCCCTACCAAATTATCACATTTGTCTCACACCTTTTTCACAACACTATAATTTATGAGTAAGTGAGAAACTGTCTCCTCCTGATTTTGATAGAGATGACACATTAAACTTACTAATGTTATCCATTTTTTGACCAGGTTCCTCTTTATGATCAATCTGTCCAGCATTACTCTCCAAGTGAAAAATTATGTTGATGGTATAAATTTTAAGCTCCAAAGCTGATTAAATAAATGAGTGTTGAGTTCAGTATTTGAGTTATGCAATACCTTATAACTTGACTCTGACAGTATATAACCCGTGATCTTCATCTAACTAAATCCAAGAATTCATATTTCATCTTCTCCAATGTGTTTGTGATATTAATTCTAACAATTTTTTTTCTTTTCAAATTCCCAAATCAATAGATCTCTCTTTCAACTTAGGTTTTCATTTTCACATGTCATGCTCCCATTTTTCTAGTTTTCCTGTCAAACTTCCCTTATATTGTGAAATTAAATCCAATATAGGGAACTTTCTTTTAACGATTTATACGCAACTCATCTATCCTTTCAATACCTCACAACTTTACCATAACCTATGACTCATTTTACTCTATTGTCAAACTAATTTAATTGAGTACCTTGTCCAACACTAAACATAAAACTCTTTACTACCATTATATTTTGTGATCAACCATATTTTCATTCATACTTCTCCACGTACCATACTTAGACTCTAATACCTCCCTCCACAGTTCATGTGTTTCCATACCAAGTCTCCATTTCCACTTTGCTAACATAATTATATTAAATTTGCTTATATCTTTTATATCGAGATTCCTTTCTTTTTAGGTTTGCATGCTTTTTCTTACTTTACCCATAGTATTTTCTCCCCTCGCTATCCCAATTCCATAAGAAATTAGTTTGTATTGTTTTTATTTCCTTACACACAGTTTTAAGAGATTTATAAGATGGTATGTAAAATAGTGATAAAGAGAGAAAATTTAAATTAATACATTTTAGAAAAATTGAATGAATATATTTAAATATTTTAAAAATTATGAAATTTTCTATCTAAATGCAAAGTAAAAAGAAATGAAACTTTTGGGTAGATATGAGCAAGGTAAACCGAAAGTAATTTTAAATGAATACATAATAGGATGAGATAAAAGGTTTTTTTGTCCTTAAAATATAAAACTTTGTAAATTTAATTCTTGAAATATAAAAAGTTCTTATATAGTTTTGAGTGTGTAAAAAGTATAATAATTACGTTCAACTATTTATGTTAGTAAGATATTTTGTTATTAAGTTGCATTGTTTAGAAACTAATTTAGTATTACATTTCTTTTAAGGATCAACTTGCCATTAAGTTGTCAATAAGGTTTTTTTTTTTTTTTTATCTTTTAATAATCAAATTATCACCAATTTATACTATTGCATACAAAATGACCATTTGATTGAGGTGTGTAAATAACCTTGAAAGTTCACACAAAAAGTCTAAGCTCAAAATACCTATTCCAACAAAACCGAAAGATCCCACTACAATATAGGTATGGGAGTGAAATGCACTATTTGATAAGCACACGAAAACCACTCTCTTTATCCAACAACTATAACTCTTGAAATTAACAGGGAGAATATAGTGGTTTGTCCTCTAAAAATATTTGAAGGTCTACATTGACACTAAAACAAAGTCAATACAAAACATAAATTTAGAAAGTTAAGTAGGGAAGTGAGTGGTGTAAGGGTTTAAGAACATTTTGACAGCTTTAGTAAGAGGTCGTGTTCAATATTTTCTTCCCCTAAAAACCTTGTTCTCTTTTTATGCCTAATTTATTCTTAGTTAAGAGAATTTGAGGCATTTCATTAATATTATAGTGCAGGTTGTATGGTACATGAAGCAAGTGTCACTTCCTTCACCTTCTTTGATTGGAAAATTGCATTCACAAGTATAAATTAGGAAAAAAAATGATGAACAAAGTTTCTGGAATGAGATTTAGAATGACACTAAATTAAGCTCTAATTTTAGGAAAGAATTGATTGACAATTACATGAGAGTAGGAATTAACTATATATCTCCTACTTTTCCTGTCATGGTTGGGGAATATGTGAGACTGAGATGAAATTGAACTAAACGAAAGAGAAAATGGAAATCAAGTGTCAGATGTAAGAAACTAAATAAATTAAAGAGAAAGGACAAAAAGAAATTTAAAAAATTTTGGACAAAAACGAATTAAAATTTGACATTTTTCATTTTGAAAAGGCTATTTTAAAATGAATTCTGGATTATTATTATTATGGAAAATTTATTTCGTATTTATAAATTTCATTTGAGGTAAATTTTTTAGAATGGATTTAGTTTCAGGTAAATCTGAAAAGTTTCAAAACGAACTTGATTATGTCAAGAGAATTGAAAACTAAATTGAACTGGACTATTTTTCTCTTTTCTTGTTTGACTCCTTTAACTCATGATTTAAATGAATTTAGGTTGTGTTTATAAAATAATATTTATATTTTTAAAAAAATATTACTATTTTATTAAAGCATATACATATATTATAATTTATATACAAATCACTACATCTGAATTGAAATTAATTTTATCAATATAATTTAAATTTAAAAAATAGATGAACTAAATGTTCTATTGACTCATTAGGGCTTAATTTAATCTAAAAATCATTAGAATATAAATTAAATTGCATGAAGTTGTTGTTTTGATACTTTTAATTACAAAATGTTATAGAATTATATTTTAGTAAAATTATTAAATTGCTTATGGAATGACTTTTCAATTTGTTTCGGAAAGTTTTTCAAGAGGGAATGCGGAAATATATCGCGAAATTTGAAAATTGCTTGAAGGTAATTCGGTCATTTCTCATGTTTTGGAGGTGTGCTTGATGAAATTGTCCTAAGGCAGGAAGAAAAGGCCCGTGAACTCTATACAACACACAATAAACCATTAACTTTCTGACGCCTTCTTCCTGCACCTCTATAATTGTGACCTGCATAATACAAATTCTTAGAATACCAAAAATACCATTGAGAAATTTAAAATAAAAAAAATATCATTGGCATTTTTAAAGTACAAAGTGTTAGTAACACCTCAAACCTCTCCCTTTGTTCACGTTGGCCACTTTTGTTCTGTTATTTTAAAACAGTTGTAAAAGGGAATAACTTGGGAGATGGTTTGAGTTGACTAGGCCAATCACGAGCCAGGTGGTGAACAATGACCTTAATATTCTGAGTGCATTTGGCATTAGAACGTTATTTCAGGGAAAAAAATGGGTTTGGGAACTTATGTCAAAGTAGCATCACCGTATCACGACAAAAAAACTACTATTGTAGTTGCTATAAATGCTACTAAAATTGTTTCACACAGAAAAAAAAAAAAAAACTCTTACTAAAAATGTCTAATAAATATATTTAAAAATAATATAAGTGCAAGTCACAATTTAGTTTATATAATGCAGGAAGCAACTTGTCACACACCTATCTGGAATAGGAAATTCATAATGAGATACCAATTTTAAATTGCAAGGTAACGAGAATTTGTTATATTATATTTACGTTAAAAATAGTCGGGTAAAGTTGGTTGTCTACAACAAATAATCGGCTAAATTGTTGGTTAACTATAACAACTTTAATAAAAAGAAATTACAATTATAATATAAAACTTTAATTTTGTTAATTTTTTAAAGTCTACTAATAGTTAAAATAATTAAATACGTATTTAGTCTTTAATAATTATAATTATATATATATATATATTAAAAGAAAAATTAGTGTTAACATGTTAATTACTTTAACTATTAACATAATTCAGACAAAAATTAATAGAATTAAAATCATTGTAATAAAACCGTATTTTTTTATTACATTAAAAATATTAATAGAATAATATGATTTTAATAAAAGAAGTGTTATTAGAGAAGCTAAAAATCAGCAAGGATACTACTACTCAGATACTCATGTCTAGTATTAAAAAGTAGTGTTATTGATAATCTTGGATTCATTGCTTCACAATGAAAAAAAAATATACAAATAAAATAAAATAAAAGAGAAGGGTAAAGTATAGAAAGATGAAAAGCATAGCCAGATCCAGCCCCAAATTAATGTGGATGCGTGGTTTGAATAATGTGAGTGTAAGAAATGTTGATGATGCAGTAGAAGATGACACAGTGCCAACAAAACATGAGCTGGTGACAACAATGGTGCTGTGTTCCACATGTCTTTACAGATTGGATTAAATTTCTCATATTCATCCTCTTCCTTAATGCATAAATTGAAGCAAACGGAAATAAGATTTAGTAATATCTGTCACTTTAAACAATTAATAAAGGAAATATTGAATAATATGTTGTTTAAATTCTTTTAATATAATTTGCCAAATTTTATTTATTTTTCAACCACACAATTATTAATAAAAAATGTATAATTAAGTATTTTTAACATTTTATTCTAAAAATATAAAATAATATAGTTATTTAATAATAGATTGGGGTGATTTTAACTTTAAAAACCTATTGCTTAGGGATAACAGTAATTGTAGTAAAGCTGATGATATTTTAAAAGTAATGTATGATTTTGAAAAAACAATGATATAATCCTTTAATATAATATAATACTTCTATATGTATGCATCTTAAAAAATGTCTTTATTTTAAAAAAAACAAAAAGATATAATTTTGGTCCTTATAAAATTAAAGCTTTAAATCACACTCATTCTTTTATCATTTATACTTGTTTGACAGTCTTTAAATAGTTTACATACCTACACTTATTATATTTTTTAATTCTTACAAAATAATCTTAAAAGACAAATACAAACAACCGGAAGGATTAATATAAAAATTTTAATCCATCATCATCCAAAAAGTTTAATACTAATAATTTAAATAAAAGTTCAAAATGATTTCAAATTTATAAAAATATTAAATTCAACTTTCATTTAAAGATGTAAATTAATCTAAAATATATGCCAAATGATTGATGAAAAAAATCTGCACCTAAACGTCTTTTTGTCAATACCTTCAATAAAATATATCTTTTACATTTCAATCATAAATTTATAAATTAAAATTTAAACTTTATACTAATTTGAATATTTCTTTTTAGGATAAGGGGATGTAACGTCTAAAGTAGATACAACACTCTTAACTTTTGAATAAAAAAAACATAGCACTTGAATGATTTACAATAACAAACCTTCATATCCTAAGATTGTAAATTCTTCTAATAAAAGATACAGGTTATACACTTATAATATTACTACTTTTATATTATAATTTAATCATAAATTACCATATTAAAAAAAATACACAACTTAAATAGTTTTTCTTTTGAAAAATATATAAACTTAAATAGTTAAAATTCTTATTTCACTCATTGCAAAACCCACAACTATTTGGAATATTTGCAGGACCACACACCAACCCTTGTCCTTATCTTTTTTAAACACATCTACTCCTAGCTTAGATCTGAAGAAACTATAATATTAATTAATGGCTTAAGTTTGAAGTAATAACGAAACAATATTTTCAACTACAATATCTATCACGTACTACTGTGTGTTTAAAATTTACATTTTATTATCTAATGTAGGCTCTTATTTTAATGACAATTATGTAGCTTTCATTTCATGAAGTATATATTTATTTTTTCTAATTATTGGCAAGTAATATAAATTTAAGAAGGAATTTATTGACTCGCTTTGACTTATGATTTTAATTCCTGATATCTAAGATAAAGCTGGTTTTAAAACATTTGTTTTAGTCTCTTAAATAGTCTCCATAAATTGAATTTAAAAGATTATTTTTTTCTAACTTTTAAATTTTGGAGGCCCATTAGTTTTTGGTTATTAAAAATATAATTTTATCTTAATGAGAAATTCTGGTTATAGTAAATAGAGGTTGATGAATAATTATAAAATCTTGTTTGTGATTTTCCTTGGTTCATGTTTTCCGCAATACAAAATGATCATTAAATAGGGATTTAGATAGTTATTCAAATTTTTAATCATGAAGCTTGTTATATATTTCAAGACTTCTGGTAAATTGTTCTATATAAACTCTTTTTTATTTTTTGCTTTCGCATGAAAAATAAAAAACATTAAATAATCATTAAAATCCCAACAACGTTATTCATTGTTTCAAAACATGTTGTTCGAAGTTGCCCTTTTAGTAACGTATAAAAAAATATTAAATATGTTTAATTTTAAAAAATTACATTTGATTGAGTTTTCATTAGATATATTTAAAATATTACTATTTCTTTAGTGTTATCTTTTATTCTAACTAGTACAAATATTATATATATATATATATATATATATATATATATATATATATATATATATATATATATATATATATATATAT
>Ga0209700_109187_pt1 | contig 11740 bp, 6 predicted proteins | sample SiratroredBW_FD_187528 | JGI IMG/M metagenome (GOLD analysis project Ga0209700, IMG submission 187528) | Root nodule microbial communities of legume samples collected from California, USA - Siratro red BW (SPAdes) (version 2) | ecosystem: Host-associated > Plants > Roots > Nodule | place: USA...
CTTGAAACGCACAGTGGGTTCTGTGTGGTTTCTTGATCTGCTGTAGGTTCAGCAGGGATTACTGCGGAGAAGCAGTGGGTTGCTGCAGGTTGCAGTGTTTGTAAAACTTGATCTGCGGATCATTTGGTTTTAGTGGAAATCCTTACTGTGAAGTAGGGGACTGGACGTAGCCCAGTTGGGGTGAACCAGGATAAAATCTGCAGTGTCATATCTTTCCTAATCCCTCTCAATTCTTGATGAATCTTTGCTGGTCTTGATACAGTTTACTGTGTGTTTTGTATTTTCAAGAAAGTGATTCAAAAGTATAAACTGAATTAAGCAATTTGTTCCTAATAATGTTTGAACAGTTTATAAATCAAAAGCAAAGTCTTTACAACAGAAAAACTTGAATTAGTTTCGAAATACAGTTTACAATTAATTGTGTTCACTGTTCATCAGTCAATTTTCCAGAAAAACTATCTTTGTGTAATTGGTGAATTCTTAATTGGTTTTCTGGTACCAGACTTAATCTGATTTTAATTTCGAATCAGTTTGACGTTATTAATTTGCATTTGATCAAAATCTTTAAGGTTCTTGCATAATCAGTACACTGTCTGTTTCTGAATTCTAATCTGGTTTTCAGTACACTGGTTTTCCAGATTTTATATTTGTCTGCAGTACACTGATTCTGTGTGATTGGTGTTAATTGTTTGAACCTCTGCAGATTGCATTATAAGTTTCTTTTAAGAATTTGTATTCATACATTAAAAAGAAAGTTTGCAAAAAGATTTGAAAAGAGTTCAATTCACCCCCCCCTCTTGAACTTAGGCCAAATAATTGCTTTAACATCGTCTTTAAAAACAGTGAGTTTTCTAAAATGCTCCATACAACACAAAGATGAAAATAGAGAATCAATACAGCAGAAAAACCAGTGAGAAACACTTTTGTGAAATTGAGAGTTCTTGTGAAAAATCAATTGAGGCTTTTTGTTGAAGAGTAACGTTTGACCCATTATGTGCTATTGGAGTTCTTCAACACTGTGCAAAGGCCTCTTCTGCGCGCCAATCAGGGAGTTGTTCTTTACCATCCCTTTCTGTATCAAGATTTGTGTAAACTGATTGCAAATCTGTGAAACTGTTCAAACTGTGTATTGTTGTAGGCTATAGGTTTATCCTGTGTGTGATTACTAATTTAAGTGGGGACTACGGGGAGTAGGTGCTCATTTCAGTGGGTGTTTGATTCTTACGGGGAGTAAGAATTGTGTAATTGTTTGTGTGTAAACAATTGACTAAAGTTAGCGAAATTGTCTTTGCTTGAGGGGCAAAGAAGACTAGACGTAGCCCTTGAGGAAGGGTGAACCAGTATAATTGACTGTGTTCTATTGTTCTTGACCCTTCTCTTTCAATTCTATATTGTTCTTGCACTGTTTATTGTGTTTAATTGAAAGACTGGATTAATTTCTGGTAATCTTGATAAAACTAGTTTAAGTTTTCTGCTGGATATTGATTTGTGCATCGTAACTTGAATTATGTGTTGGTTCTGATAAATCTGTTGTAGCTGTCCAAGAAATCTTGCTTAACAAATTGTTTCTTTTCAAATTTTGGATTACATATAAGATTCTGGATCTGATCTGAAAGTTGTTCTGTACTGTTAGGTATTTGTGTTTCTGCATACTTGAGATTTCATTACTGTAGTGTGATTCTTGACACTCTTACTGCAAGAGTTGTATCTTTGTTCTTGTGTTGATATTGAAATTGATTGATAATTGACTTTGGTTTGATTAATTTGCTGCAAATTGAATAATTTGTTATACAGCTTATCTGTTTTACAAAAAGTTTTCAAATTGAGATTGACTTTAATCAAATCTGATTTAACATAAATTTTAAATCAAGTCTTAAATTCTTGTGTAACATTCTTTATAGTTGACACTTTATATTGTTTCATTTCAGTATATGCATTTGCTAGTCTGATTGAGTAATTCTTATCAGCATTAGCCACTTCTTATACTAATCTTTTGAGGATCTGCAGCAACCCCCTGTGCAGAAATAATATGCCCCAAGTACTTGATATTGGAACTTTCAAAACAACATTTCTTCTTGTTCACCCATAGGTGGTTCCTCCTAAAGATCTCAAAAACTTGCAGCAAATGATCCCTATGATTGTCCTTGTCGTGACTATATATTAAAGTGTCATAAAAGAAAACTAAAGCAAATTTACGTAAACATGGTCTTAATACCTCATTCATCAGTGACGGGAAAGTAGAGGGGGCATTTGTGAGCCCGAATGGCATCACGAGGAATTCATAATGGCCCTCACGTGTTCAGAACGCAGTCTTGTGGATGTCTGTTTCTTTCATCCGAATCTGGTGGTAACTAGATTTCAAATACAACTTATAGAACACCACAACACCAACTAATTCATCCAAAAGCTCTTCAATAATAGGAATTGGAAATTTGTCTGGGACTATTATCTTATTGAGTGCTCGGTAGTCAACATAGAACCTCCAGCCACCGTCTGGTTCTTGAAAAATATCATCAAATGTTGCAATAATTCTAGAGTCTCAGTTGTAGTAGGAGAAATAATGTTATCTCCATTAGAGCAGAATAAAGGAGCCATCAAGAAACCCTCTTCATTGTTTTCAAAGCGTTTAAAGCCATCTTTCCTGATGCATGACTACTACTGAGGCTGGGGTCCCCCTACAATGTTACTTGGGACTCATTAGGCATCCAGCTCAATGTCAACTGCTGATAGTCGCCTTCAAATCTGCCTAGGCTTGCCACCCAGCCAACACCAAACACTACCTCCGACCGCCCGAGGTCCATGACAAGGAAGTTTGCAACTATGGAAACACCTTGCACTATCAGTTTGACATTTTCACAGCCCCTAACTCCTGGTTCAATAGCATCATTCCCGACCTCAACTTGAAATGGTCGCATCTGGCTTAATGGTAAACCTAGGGAGGAGACGATGTAAGTGGAAAGGAAATTGGCCTCCGCCCCTGAATCCACCAACACAATCACCTTTGAGCCCTGGATCGTGCCTTTAGCCTTAAATGTGTGATGAGGTGTGAACCCCCAATAACTGAAAGGTGAAAGATGAAGAGACATAGTTTGTAGATTAAGAGTAGAGGGTTCGTCTGTGATTTCTTCAGGTGTTGGTTTAAGCTCCTCCTCTTTGTCAGCATCTAATAGCTCCAAGTGTTGATAGTGGTGTTGACATGTGTGGGATGGATTCCACTTCTCCCCACACCTGTAGCATAGACCCATGCGTTGGTGTTCAAGCCACTCTTCATTTGAGATCCAACGAGAATTATGCTTTGGGCCCAATGAGCTAGACATTGTGATATGAGTGACTTGGTTCTCCTTGGGTTCTAGTGGTGGAGAACGTTCAAAGTAGGAATTAAAATTATTGGACCTAACACAATTCTTACCTCTATTGAAACCTTCACTAGACTTAAGGTTTGCTTCATGTCGTTTTCCCTAGTGGCTTCCACCTTCCTCTCGCCAAGCTAAGTTTCTCACTTCGACAACCATTGCACGATCCATCCATGCTTGTAGGGATTCGAACTCTGCCACATCTAGTTTCGACTTAATCATTGGTTTCAACCCTTCATGGAACATACATAGTGTCTCTCCACCCAAATTTCTGTGTGATCTGGCCACGAGCTCAAAATCACGCCGATACTCCATGACAGAGCCTGTCTGCTTCACCTGCAATAGTGGCGCCAAGGGATTTGATGCCGCTCCTAGTTTGAAATGTTTCATCAAGTCCTGTTTGAAACGGAGCCAAGTGTGAAATGTCGACTGAGTCTTCCACCACTTGAACCACGTAAGAGCCTTCTCCATTAATCCTAGCGCCACATAATCGAGCTTCTCCCCCATTAGAATGTTTGACACCTGAAAGAAACGGTCCATTCTCAGTAACCACTCGTTTGGATCTGCTCCATCAAATGTTGGGACCTCTAATTTGCATCCCCTATCACCCCTGTAGCGTGGGTTTCCGCGATTCTATCCTCCTCCACCGGGATTCGCAATTTGAGAGGCAGTGTCCTTCTCCTCCTGATGCGGCTATGTACTGTGATCATGCTGTGGTAAATGCATCATCATATCGTTGAGCCTCTTTAATATCGTCTCTAACATCTGACTATGGTCCATCATTCATTTTTTTAACCCGTCGACACGTTCCTCCATTGCTCCTGAGCTGCGTGTCACAGGTTTGAAACCCAGATCGAGTATTTGATACCAATTGTAAAGGTATTTGATAATAATAATAACACAATAATAGATAAAGGAATAACTGAATAATATTTCAGAGTGTATTTGAGTTGGAAATTGGAAATAACATATGAACAAAGATGAACAGATTTGAACATAACAATAAAGCAATAACAAAATCCTTTTCTCCTGGCTTTCGAGAGGCCAGACTCTCCCTATTCACTCCACTATCCAATTTTCTTCCCCTTCCTCTCTTTCCAACCCTTTATTTATAAGTATAACCCCACATTTTACCTGTACTAACTCCCTAATAATAACTTTTATTATATTTTTTTTCATATTCCTCCTTTACACTTGATTATGTAACACGTTTTAAAAATCTTATAAGTTATGAAAAATTCTAATAATAAATTACAAATAAAACATATCTGTACTAATGCTAAAATTTAAAAAGAGAGAACATACGCATAAGTAACTATACTATATTACTTTGAGAAAGATGTTTCTTATAGGGTAAGTAAGATGTTAAGAATAAAGAAGATAAAGAAGAAATCAAATTACAACAAGAAGAATCAATATTAATCATTAGATTTTGCCCCCAAATAATTAAATATATAGTTTTTTAAGCTAGCACATGCCATTACATTTTCCACATCAATGTATATATAATTTCATGATTCATATTTTCTTATAACTCTCATGTAAAAATTATTTTCTACTCAATACACCTCTATACATACACCAAATTTTTTTGTGATTCGTATTTTATTATAAGTCTCATGTAAAAATTGTTTTCTACTCAATATACCTCTCTACATACACATCTAAAAATTTTTGGAATGTAATAAATGTATATATAACTTTTAAGAAATTCAAAATATTTGAGAAGCGACAACTTTATTCACTTCACCATGCACCACTTGAGGACAAGGTAATATTGCGAAAACACTAATAATGATAATGTGATTATGATTACTATTATAAAAATGTAACAATACTAAGTACTGGTAATAATAGAAATACTAATTCTAGCAAGAATTAGAATAATAAAATAGAAAAATTATCCTATATTATTTTCAGTCTTAATATAAGATCTCTTAAAATAAAAATACTACGCTAATAAAGTATAATAAATAATAAATACAATAATTGTCTTATCTTATTACATTCATCAACAATAAAAGCTGGTCAAAATAAAAATTAAGATTAAATATATTAGAAAAAGAAAACTTTGGACACTGCGTGCAAGTGGTGGCTCATTTGTTCAACTAGTTATAATTTCTTAATCCATGTATATGTCAAAATGAGTGACCATAAAAAATTTTAAATTTAACAACCAATAGTAATTGACTACTATATTCTTGTACGACCATTGGCAATTTCTTTTGGACATCACTTGGCGGAATAGTTCTTATTGACCACTATGTTAACATATACTTTCGCACTCAACTAAAGCAACCATTGATTGAGCAAATGATAATTTAAAATATTTTTTGAGACAATGACATTCCAAATCCGTATTAATCTATCATAAAATAAACAAAAGAGTGCATCATAAAGTGGCGTCTAGAATGACAAATAAAATAAATATTTTTTTACAGTACTGTTTAAAAATATAACCATCTTACAACTGTTTTTCTAATAAAATATTATATTATAATAATATAATAATTGTTTAGTTTTTCTAATAAAATATTATATTATAATAAAATAATAAATTTTTTAGTTGTAATATGAATGTAAAGAAGAGATAACTGTCAAAACGTATAATTGCACAATGAGTAAATAGCAGTTATGCATGCATATGGCCTTATTTTACACTTCAAATTAAATTCACCTTATACTTTACCATTATACTTTATTAGTAGAACTAAAATTTTTTGTGTTCACTTGCACTTGCATTAAATTATTTTGTCAATAGTTTAGCATGCATATGTTTTCCACTGCCACTAGCGTTTCCAAAAAATCTATTTCCAAAATATTAAAAATGATGTTTAGTCATGAGTAGAAGTCACAGGAACACAAATTAATCTTTAATTGTTAGGTTTAGAACATCGTGTGCTACTTCTCCACGGGAAAATGCTGTCTGTTGCAGCAATATTTTGTTCTGACATCGAAGCTGGAAATAATACTCGTCATATCATATATTATACGGTACTAAAAATTAGGATCTGGTGAAGGTCCAAACACGTGAAGTCTTAAAAAAGATTTAATATTAATATATTATTATAAAATTAAAAATATTTAATTTTAAAATTATTTTTAAAATTATTTTTAATTAAAAATTAAAAATATCTTAATTATATATCAGTATCATAAATATTTTCTTAATGAATAAAAATTATAGAATTTTCTCTTAATAAATAGTAAATAAATAATATTTTTATTTTCTTAAAAATATATTGAACCATTAAAGAGTCATAAAGATTAAAACTTTTTAATTTTATCTTCTTTTATTATTTCATTACACATCTATTTCTATCTCCTTTCTTCTCTTTCACTTGTTCTTCTTTATTATTATTTCAGTCGAAGTTTTAATTTTTATTAGCTCATTATCCAATTTTTAAATTTTTTTTATTATATATATTATTATTATGTGTTTATGGACGTGTCTTTATTTCGAGGTTTGAAAAAGTAGACTGAAGAATTGATATTTATATTAACTTTTGTTCCTTTTGTGTGTATAAATGTAAGACAAAAGTAAAAATTTAAAATAGGTTGTCCTGGTATTCAATCAATTTTCTATTGTCAATACTTGATTGATTGTTCAATGTTTCTTTATCAAATTATCATGTTATCTTTTCTATTAAAAAATTGTTAATTTAAAAGTTTGATATATAACAAAATAATGGTCTCTTAGTTTATTAACATAACAAAATAATAAGTTTTTCCTATGACTATATAAATATATATTATTAAGTTTCTACGCTTCAAGGATTATACCTTAATTCTTAACTGTAAAATTGATAAATTGATCTCAAAATAATTCTATTTTTTATTTATTATTTAATTAATTTTAAAATAATTTGTGCAGATTCAAGAAAGAGCACTAAAAATTTAAAATTTATAAATTAAATTTAAACACTTACCAAATAATAAAACCATAGAGAAGTATAAGAAAACTTGAGACTTCATCACAAAATATTACAATCAAGTTCATTTTCTTGACAATTAATTTTATTTTAACTTAGTCTCATTTTATATACTTATATTTAGTATTATATATATATATATATATATATATTATAATTTTTAACTTTATATAAAAATATACAAATATATCAATTAGAAAATATGAATCAGTCTATTCAAAACTTGAAAAAACGAGAAGTGTTGAGACTTTAATTGAATTAGCTATGGATAAATTTATAAAAATAAACAAAAAATAAATTAGAAACTGCAAGTGAGTGCTTTTTGAATGAACAAAATAACCATATAAATACAAATACATAGAAATCATTTAGTATAGATTTAGTATCTAGTTGAATTTTATCAAGAAAAAATATTATACCATGTATCTAATAAACTATAATTTAATCCATGCTAAAAGATTAAGATTTGTGTTATTCGATGCTTAGCTTTCGCATTATCATAGAGAATGAACCATACTACCCAAACTTAAAACATTACTTGTTGTCAAATGGGCCAATTTTTATTGGGAGCTACAATGATGACTCCGCCTATTAGCCATTTTATATTTTTCTTTTCAAAAATATTCTTCTTTTGTAAAGGTTAAAGTATTAAGTCACTTTGGAAATTACTTTTTGAAAATATTAAACTTTTAAATTTTGTTCAAAAACTAAATTTTAAGGAAAATAATAAGATATCAATTATCTTCAAGGAGTTTTATTTTTTGTCTGACATAGTCCATGCTTGGTTGCTTTGATAGTTTTGATATAAATTTATTTTTTAATCAAGAAGCAAATTTACCGACAAAAAAAGACACAATTTCTTTCAGAATAACGTTTTTTTCAGATTTCTTTAAAATATAAGTCTTTCATAGAAAAGTTATTAAATTTTTTATTAAATAGAAAAAAGATATAAAATAATTTGTTAAATTAAATGTGTCATTTATAAAAAACTAAAAATTATATATAACAATAAATGTAGTTACAAGCATATAAAACAAAATATTGAATTATATTAATATCTAGAAACAAAATCATTAGTTATATATAACATATTTAACATCTCAAAATTTATAATACAATAATTTTTAATATAATAAACTAAAAAATATTACTTTAATTATTTAAATATTTTTTTCATTTTCATATATATATATATATATATATATGACCCAGAAAAGAGGTTGTACCCAGGTGGCAGTTACTTCGACCCTCTTGGTTTGGCCTCAGAACCAGAGAAGAAAGCCACTCTTCAATTGGCAGAGATCAAGCACGCATGTCTTGCCATGGTAGGCTTCTTGGGCTTTGCAGTCCAAGCTGCTGCCACTGGCAAGGGCCCATTCAACAACTGGGCCACCCACTTGAGTGACCCACTTCACACAACCATCATTGACGCCTTAAGAAAAAGTCTTGTACCTGGTGATTATGTGTAAACGTCTTTCGGCTTGGGTTGTAATTAATCAAACATTTCACTTAGCTGAATTAGTACTTGTGAAACTGGTAACTTGAATTGGAGAGGCTTAGCAGAATTCTTCTGCTTCATCGTAAAGTGTTCTTCTCCTTCGAATGTTAAATTAAACACGAGAGTATACGAGGGCGAGAAGTACTGATAAAATTAAGATCACCAGGGAAGGTAAGGGCATGAAATTGGTTTGAGGCTATATTGCAGATTTTAATTTATTCGTTTAATGAGTTTGATTCTGGATAAACACTGGCTTACTAAAGTTTGCGACGATAGAGTTTAATACCTAATTGACACAATTTATTGCATCTAATACTTTATTTTGATTGGCTTAATCAACAGCTTAATATATGAAATACCATGGTTTCATCTGTGTGGGATTAAACAAAATAATACAATTGATTAATGATATTTTATTCATAATACAAATCAGTCCGATGTTAAACAATGGTGCTCTCTTCCCAATCGTTTGATGGGAAGTTTATAACTTCCGTGATATTATATTATAAGAGGTGTGAAGAATATGTTATCTGGATCAAGATAGAATATCGTACGTTGTAGAATTTAGGATATTAAGAGAGCTAAAATATATATATAAAGAGGGTGAAGTTGTGGTGAAAATTATTATGAAAATAAAAAGATAAATAAAGATCAACAATATGAGAGTAAAAATATTCTTTGTTTTTTTTTTTTTTTATATTTTGATCAAAAGCAAAGGTTGGATATATATAAATAATATACTCATTTTAGGTATAACTAACAAAAGAAAATAAATAAAAATATTGTAATCTGGTATTGTCATAAAACACAAAATAAATAGAATGGATGATAATTTGATTTTTTCATAAATACAAAATCAAATAATTAATATTTGTTTTCTTCTAACAATTTGATCTTGTTAAAAAGACAAAATCACATAATTGATATTAGTTTCCTTCTATAAGTCTTGTATCTATATAATCTGAAACTCCCTGCAAGTTGGGAAACAAATATTGATGAGACCCAACTTCGAAAAAATAATGGATGAGACCCTTCTTCAATTTTTCTCTAACAATGTGACAATCTATTTCTATATGTTTCGTACGCTCATGCAACATTGAATTTGCTGTAATGTATCTTACTGAGTCATTGTCACAATATAAAAGAGATGGTTGTTCAAAAGGAACTTTCAAATCTTTAAGAAGATAGACTTTCCTTTCAAATCTTTAAGAAGATAGACTAGCCATTGAATTGAATTTCACATGTAACAGTGGTCATTGCCCTGTATTCAGCTTCACAGGAAATTATTTGATATTGTTCCTTGTTTCTTTGATTTACAGAATATAAGGGAATTTCTAAGATACACACTAAAACCAGTCACTGATTGTCTTGAATCACTGCAGGTGTCACAATCACTATCACAAAAGGCTTTTAAATAGACATGACTACTGGAAGAGAAAAATAAGCCAAAGACTTAGAGCTCCTTTATATTTGAGATTTCTAGTTGTTGCATTATAGTGAGCAATTATAGGCTTATCAAGAAACTGAGAAAGTTTTGTTGCATTATGGAAGTTGTTGAAAGACACACTTCCAGTAGAATACAATTTAACAAGATTATTCATAGAAGTGACTGCAGGTTTGCAGGCTAAAAGACCTGCATCTGTTAACAATTCCAATGCATATTTTCTTTGATTCATCATTATCCCTTTCTTACTTCTTACTACTTCAAAAGCAAGAAAATATCTTAAATCACCAAGATCCTTAATCTTGAATGTCTTATTCAAAGCTTCTTTGACTCGGTCAGTCTCTTATTTATCATTTCTTGTCAAAATTATATAATCCACATACACCAATAATGTTGTAAAATATCTTTTAGAAGAATTATTAAATAATGAATAATCATTCATAGATTGAGCTTATTCTGCATAAATAAAACAGGATGACAATTTAGCAAACCACTCCCTGCTAGCTTGCTTAAGGCCATATAAAGTTTTTTTTTTTTTAATTTATAAACTTGTCCTAGTTGAAAAGAAGTCAATCTAGGAGGAGAAACCATGTATACATCTTCTTTCAACTCTCTATGTAAGAAGACATTATTTATGTCTAATTGTTTCAACTCCCAGTTATATATAGAAGCTAGAGAAAGAAGCTAGAGAAAGAAGCAACATTATAGTGGTCATCTTTGCTACTGGAGAAAAAGTTTCATGGTAGTCAATGCCCTCTGTTTGTGTCTATCCCTTTACCACTAATCTTGCTTTATATCTTTCAACAGTCCCATCAACATTATATTTTATTTTGAATACCCATTTGCAACCTATGACAGTTTTGTTATTGGTAAGAAGAACAATCTCCCATGTTTGATTTGACTCCAAAGAAGATATCTCACATTTATAGCCTTCCTCCAACAATCATATTTCACAGCTTCAAAATAAGTGTTTGGCTCAACATGTGAAGAAGTAGGCATAACAAAAGATTTATAAGAATGTGATAATTTATTATAAGACAAAACATAATTCAAAAGGTATTTAACTCTAGAAGATGTATTGGAAACATTGAGATTACAATAGTAATCCTTTAGATACTCAGGTGGTCTTTTTGTTCTGGTACTCATTCGAATTGATTGTGTTGTTTCATGATTTTAATTGAGATTTTGGTCTCTATGGGAACAAACTTCTTCGGAGATCTGAATGTCTGATTCATAGTTATTATTAACATTATTTTCAATATATATCATAGGGTACAAAAATGACTTGTGATGAATGACTCAAAATAAGTTGATCTTCTGTAAAAAGATGTTGATCATGAATCTTTAGACTGTCAAGTTTCATTGCTAGCATCTTCAACCCTTTGATATGAAAAAACATATTCATAGAAAACAACTATCCCTATACACAAAAATTTCTCTTGATTGAATATTTAACAAAATATATCTTTTGTCCCCATTTTAAAACCAATAAAAACATATTTTGATATATATA
>Ga0209700_109189_pt1 | contig 11738 bp, 11 predicted proteins | sample SiratroredBW_FD_187528 | JGI IMG/M metagenome (GOLD analysis project Ga0209700, IMG submission 187528) | Root nodule microbial communities of legume samples collected from California, USA - Siratro red BW (SPAdes) (version 2) | ecosystem: Host-associated > Plants > Roots > Nodule | place: USA...
TGGTGAATGTGGTGCCGGTGACCAAAGAAGATGATGCAGTTCACAACTACCAGGTTCCTGAGGATGATTGCTTTGCTCACTTGGAAGTTCAATTCAGGTTCTTCGGATTGTCCCCTAAGGTGGATGGGGTGCTTGGGAGGACATACAGGGAAGATTTTGAGAACCCTGCAAAGGTTGGTGTGGCAATGCCTGTTGTTGGAGGAGAGGACAAATACAGGACTACCTCCTTGCTTTCTCCAAACTGTCCTGCTTGTGTCTTCTCTCCACCTGCTTCCCATCACATTGAGGCCACTGAAGTGAGTGCAGAGTTAATGGGAACCCTTGATTGCTCCAAGTTTTCTTATGGCTTGGGGATCGTTTGCAAGAAATGAAAAACCCCACTGATTATAGTGTTCTCAAAACCTTAATATGCCTAGTCGAGGTGAAAGTCTCAAACCTTCTAAAATTAATGTATGAAAAGTTGTTAAATCTTTGTTGTATTTCAATGTTGTGCAAGTTCTGTATTAACGTGTATTGAATATTTGAATAAAATTTTAAAGGAAAAAACAATTGAAGCATGGGTCGATTTTTAAAACAAATCCGTTTGTACATTAATTGACACTTTTCAAGGATGTCCATTGCAGAACCTAACAATCAAAGGAGTGCGAAACTAATATAAAAGATGATACATGAAATTCAATGCCTTTTTTTATGATGGTAGTTCCAATATCCTTTCATCCTACATTATAAGTTAAATTGCATATTTTTTTTAAAAATGTTCAAGAATATAACCCATCCTGAAGTGTTTGGCATTTGCAGAGACCTTTCCTTTTTTCTTGGCATTTGTGCTTAAGGCTTTCTAAATCATGAGAATGACTTATAATGAGAAATACCATCCAATAAAATAAAATAAAATGCAATTTTCAATAAATTTCAATCAATAATAAGCCGAGTTAGAAAAGTAATATCCCTCTAATTACAGACAAATGACAAAAAATAATACGGGTAATCACAAAAAGAATAAAAGGAATATATATAGTACAAATCCACAAACTGCAGTAAGGCAGACCCATTAATATGTCTCCTGAAGACACCTTTCATGCCAAGTTCCAACAACTCAGATATATTCTTTTATTGATTCACGATTTACTATGGGGTTATAGACTTAGTAATGAATCCATTGGAACTTCTATCAATGCCTTTACTTATAATTTACTCTTTATTTTTCCTCCCAACCCAAAAGTACTTGTGGCATGTAGGAATCTCGAATAGAAGTCATTTGGAAAAACTAATAAAGAAAAAGCTAATGAAAATTAATCTGGCAGATAATTAGTCTATCTCTATAATCTCAGAAAGATGCGGAAAGAAAAAGGAAATGCTTTGTGTAAACTCCAAATCTCATCTATACCTAGAGAGGAACGGAAATAGAAGAGTGAAATCTCATCAGTGGTTAAGGGAATCCTGGTGTGCAGCTGCTTTAAACTATTCCTCATCCATAAAATATTCGTTGCATTAAATGATCCTTGCCTTGAGAAACCTTTGGCTTGCTTACAATGCTGTTTTGGTACGCAACCAGATGTTAAGTGCACACAAAACTTGTTCTCTGTTAATCTTCTTCCTTGTTGCTTCATACAACCCTTCCTCTTCTATCTCCATCTTCTTCCATCTTGTGGTAACATGGCTGGGGCTATCCTTGAAATTGTGCTTCAGAATTTGAATTCACTCGAGCTGGAACTGTGCTTGGGTTTCAATCTAGACATGAAAAGACTTGCCAGTTGCTCACTACAATCTAGGCTACTCTTGAGTATGCCGAGCAGAAACAGCTCTTTAATAGAGCTATAAAAGATTGGCTGGAAAAGCTAAGAGATGCAGCTCACGTCCTGGATGACATTTTGGATCGGTTTGCCTATGAATCATTGAGATTGGAGCATCAAGGAGTAAAGTGTGGTCCACCAAATATGGTACAAAGCTCTTGCTTATCCTCTTTTCATCCTAAGAATATTGTTTTTAGCTGCAAAATGCAAAGAAAATGAAAAAAATAAGTGAGAGATTGGAAGAAATTGCTGAAGAAAGTATTCGACTAAGATGGAGATGCTTCCTCGGAGAGAGATGGAGTAACTAAATGGCGTCAAACAACGTTATTCATCACAGAATCGAATGTCTACGGAATACAGATAAAATTATGGACTTTTTGACTGGTTATGGTTCTCATTCTGAGAATGCATCAGTCTATACAATTGTAGGTGAAGGTGGACATGGAAAAACAACACTTGTCCAGCTGATCCTCAAGCATGGGAGGATAATCAACTACTTTGAGTTAAGAATTTGGGTCCGTGTTAGATTTCAGATTGAAGAGAGTGATAAAGGCTATCATTGAAGCAGCATCTGGGCATCCCTGTGAGGATATGGATCTAGAACCACTACAAATAAGACTTCGAGATCTGCTTCAAAGAAAAAGATATTTGCTTGTTTTGGATGACGTGTGGATTGACGGACCAGAGAGTTGGTCACAGCTGAAATATGTATTATTGTCTTGTGATGCAAAGGGTTCTTCCATCTTGGTAACTACACGCCTTCCAAAGACAGTTGCAGTTAGCATGGGAACAGTGCCTCCTCATGAACTAGTGCTATCTGATAATGATTGTTGGGAAATTTTTAAACATCGTGCCTTTGGACTGAACGAGGTAGAACAGGTAGGGCAGCGTAAAAACCTTGTCTGACACAATCCACCATGTCGTAGATCAGAGGGCTGCGTGGGATGTATCCGAGGAATCCATTAATTCAATGCAGTTGCATCAACTCAAATCTTTGAGAACCTATATTGGCCAACTTTATCCTGTTGTATTCAAATGCCACTCTTTGCGTGTGCTATGGTGCACAGCAGTGAAAGAACTATCCAATTCAGTTTGTCATTTAAAACATCTGAGATACTTAAATCTCTCGGAGGGTAACTTCAAAACTCTTCCAGAATCATTAGGTAAACTATGGAATTTGCATATACTCAAACTAGATTATTGCTATCGTCTCAAACAGTTGCCTAACAGATTAACACGCTTAAAGGCTCTACAACAACTCTCTTTCAAGGATTGCTATAACCTATCAAGTCTGCCTCCTCATTTAGAGCAGTTAACTTCGCTAAAGAAATTAAGCACTTATTTCGTTGGTAGGGAAAGATGGTTCCATTTAGCAGAACTAGGGTCACTAAAGCTCAAAGGATATCTTCAGATAGAGCATCTGGAGAAGGTGAAAAGTGTAACAGATGCCAAAGAAGCCAACTTGTCAAATAAGCAACTTAACAAGTTGTATTTGTCATGGGATGAAAATGAAGAACCCGAATTACAACAGAACGTTGAGGAGATTCTTGGAGCCCTTCAACCTGATACCTAACAACTCCGAAATTTGACATTGCAAGGATACAAAGGTGCAAACTTTGCACTGTCGATGTCAAGTTCTTCTTCCCTCAAGGAATTAGTAATTGTGGGGTGTCGGAAATTCAACGTGTCATCTGGTTTTCAGTGCCTCGAGGATTTGTTGGTTTACCGATGCAAAGAGGTGGAACATTTGCATGACGGTTTACAACGTATGACTTCTTTGCACTCGTTGAGATTATGGGATCTTCCTAATGTGGAATCCTTGTTTGGGTGCTTTGGGAACCTTCCCTTGCTTCGGAGTTTGTCATTACTTGATCTTCCAAACCTGAAATCCTTGCCTGACTGCTTTGGAGACCTTCCTTTGCTTCGGAGTTTAATATTGCGGGATCTTCCCAAAGTGGAATCCTTGTCTGACTGGTTCGGGAACTTTCGCTTGCTTCGTGAATTGGTTATTGGTGATTGTCCCAAGTTAAAGTGTCTCCCTAGGAGCCTGAATCTGATAAGTTTAGAAAACGTGGAGATTTATCATTGCCCTTGGTTATATGTGAGAAGGGAAGAGGAGATGACACGTTAAAAAGGCACTTGCTTTCTCTGCACTTGACAAATTATTAATATGTTAATAATCCTTTCATTATTTTTATTTTTTAATTTATTTATTAAATAATTGTTTTCTCTCTCAGAGTCACATATTTTTTTTTTTCTCTCTTAAGTCACCAACACAAATAAATATATCCAAGTAAAAAGTGTTAACTTCTCTCATAAATATTAATAAACTTTCTTAATAAATAATAAAAAAATCTAATAAATATTAAAAAATATCTATATTTTTCTAAGAAATTAATTATCATAAAACTAAATATTTGAAAATAATGTGTTAAACTGAATTTTTTAAATTGGTGTAAATATCTTAACAACATCCAACATCATTTTTATTATTGTTAAAAAAAATACATAAGAGAAATGTTTCTGTAAGTGTGAAAAGAAGAAAAATTATTTAATATATAAAATAACAATGACATTATTGGTATTTTGGAAATTTTTTAAGTGCAGGAAGCATTTTGTATCGTGCAGGAAGCAACTACTAATTAAAAATTGATCTACTTTCGAAAATTAAAGTGATCGCTTGGATTAGTAAAGGAAAAATTTAGTTTTCTTACAAAAATTAAAAATGGTTCTTGCATTATAAAGAGCTAAGTAGTTAAAATCGAGATTTTGAGTAAGATTACGAAGAGTTCATAAAATGTAAATTCCAAAATAATAGTAGATTTTATTTTTTTAAAATATATATATATATATATATATATATATATTTGTAAAAAAATAAATAAATAAGAGAAATTAAAAAAAGTATTTGAGGGATGATTCAACCTTGATACAAAACTATTTAAGTTTATATAGTCACATTTTTTTTTATTTACTTAATGTATTACATGAAAAGTAATTAAGTAATTGAAAAGATTAATTGATGTGTTGGATATATTATGAAGAAGTAATAACAATGTAAAATCTATGTAAAAACATCTAGTGCCTAAATGAGATCCAAATTAAAGTTAGGAATCCTATAACACAAACCAAATATACACACATAACTAATCAATTCATTTGTCAATACTTCATCAAACTTAAGTCTACAAAAACAACTATTTTGACAATACTTAATAAAACTTAAGTTCATCTAATATAAATCACTCACATTAAATTGAGAATTAAAGGAATCTTCATTAGTTTTTATCTCTTTTATGAAGCACAGGTTGAATTTTGAATTAAGAGTATCATTTAAATCTATATTGCCCAAGTGTGTGAGTTGTGGAGTGTGACTTTTTTCTGGCTAATAATGAGAAGTCCAAGAAAATCTTGTTAGTATATGCTCAGATTTTAGAATTAAGAGATGGTTAAAATGCCTTAATTAAATTAATTTAGTTTTATTTTTAATCTTGTTAGTATATGCTCAGGTTTTAGAATTAGGAGAGTTAAAATGTCTTAATTAAATTAATTTAGTTTTATTTTAATTAAAATTGAAATGAAACTCAATCAAAAAGAAAGAGTGAAGAGAGACTCTTCATTGCCTTAATTTAGTTTTATTTTTATTGGATTGAAATAAAATCCAATTAAGACAATTAAGAGGAGTGAACTGTAGAGACTCTTGATTAATAAGAGACTTTTTATTTGAAATGACTTTTCATTTAAAATGAGATAAAGCTAAAAAAAACTTTTCATTTGAAATAGAATTGGAACGAATAGTAAGGAGTTAACGAGGAGTGTAAAGATGAAGAGACTTTTTATTTTTTTTTTAAATTTATTTAATTGCATTAATACATTTTATCAAAAATTGCGATTACACATGTACCATCTTACTCTGGATTTTAAGTCAATGCTTTTGGTTTCATGTTAAGTTATAATGTGTCCTTGATTGATAAAATTAATCACCATTTTACTCTTTTAGCGTAAAAACATGTTAATCATATTAGATGAATTAAGGGAAGGATGAATGTGATCAATTGATATCGCTACTAATTAGTCTAATAGGAACATTTTTATGAGTCTAATGCATAATTTTTTGAAATTAACAACATATAAAATAAGTACTAATATTATTTTAACCTGTATAATATGTCTTAAAAGGAAAACCTTTGCAGTATCTTGTTCTTTCTCCTCTCTCTCTCTACGCAAAACATTCAAACATAATGGATGCCGTAACAATGATTATTATCTTCAAGCATCATTCAGCAGATATGTTTCTAGGCATCGCATATAGAATAAAGCAGACTCCGCTGTCTTCACAGGTTGAACACTTTCTTCTGTCTCCGACTCACACTCAAAAGAGATCTTCACGTTCACCAAAGTCTTATCCTCTCCCATTGCAGATAGTTGAAAACTTGTCTTATAGTCTAAAAAACCTTGCTCCAAATACCCTCCCTCAACCACTTGCAACACAATTTTATGACAAATCTCATCAAGCTCTGTGATCTTCTCCTTCTGGTAACTCACTGGGGTCATACCTGAGACGCCGCAAAGAGTTCACTAACGTAGTTGAATAAACCATGAAATTTGTATGATTAAAGAAAAGCTTGAAAGAAAATCCTCACCTGAGAAAAAAGTGAAGAGAGATTGTGCCAATCCCTCCATCACTTTCGACCACTGTGGCATCTTTCACAATATTGGGTATAACCTTCACAATTGTGACTTCCAAATCCTTTGACAAGGCTTGCCACAGGGCTTCCAACCCTACACTCACCTCGGTTTTCTCGCAGAATTCCTTTCTCATATCTCTTCTCAATGTGGACTCTAAACAATGCGTGATACATATATATATATAGTGATAGTTTATTCTTTTGCTTTTCCTTTTTTTTTTTGTGTTAAGGGTGTAATTTCATTCCAAAATTACAATAAATGACAGATTTTAAAAAAATAGATAAATTGTGTTCGGTAAACCCTAATTTGTACTAAAGAAGTCGTGTTAAATCATGCATCTCAAAGACGGTTTTTGTTTAAAAACTTTTCATTTTAAAGTCAAACAAGATGTCCACAACTTTAATTTTTATCATTAAAGCTAGAGTAGTATAGAGGACAGACGATTTTATATTTTTTTCTTTAAAAAAAATAATGTTATGCTTGACAAACTTTAATATCTTATTTTTATAGTGAAGTCCTGCTTAATTAAATTACTCTTTTGTTTATTACGTGAAGGATGCAAAATTTTATTCTGCTTTTGTCCCACTAGCTTTTGCATGAACTCACCGTTCATTTCTCGGTCCAATTTTGGTACCAAAGTTAAGTGCATGCACGTGGGCCTATTTGCGTGCAATTTTAGAATTGAACCTTCGTTGGGAAAATCAATGGAACTACTGCTTATTTACGTAGATCACAGGGCTGCGTGGGATGTATCCGAGGAATCCATTAATTCAATGCAGTTGCATCAACTCAAATCTTAAAAACTCTTCCAGAATCATTAGGTAAACTATGGAATTTGCATATACTGAATCTAGATTATTGCTATCGTCTCAAACAGTTGCCTAACGGATTAACACGCTTAAAAGCTCTATAACAACTCTTTCAAGGATTGCTACAACCTATCAAGTTTGCCTCCTCACTTAGGGAAGTTAACTTCTCTAAAGAATTAAGCACGTATTTCTTTGGTAGGGAAAGATGGTTCCGTTTAGCATAACTGAAGCAATGGCTTTAGACCTCAAGGTCTCAAAAGTCTCAAAAAAATTTAATATGCTTTAGGTCTCAAGGTTACAAAGGCCTAAAAAAATTAATATGCTTTAAGCTTCAAGGCTTCAAAAGCCTCAAAAAAATTTAATACTCACATATAATTATAAAATAAAAAATATTTAATTTTAAAATTATACTAACAAAATTTTAATTAAAAATTTAAATATTTTAAGTGACTTTAAGTTTACATTGGTGCTAGAAATATTATTTAATGACTTTAAATTTATATTGGTACTATAAATAATATTTAATGAATAATATTCTTGAAACTTTCTTATAATAAATTAATATTTTAAACAAAATTGAACAATCAAGGAATCTTTCCTATCAAAACTTTCTAATTTTTCTCTTTCTTATGTTCCTTCCAACAGATTGATATCATATCTTTATATGTCCTATCATTGTCTAACTCTTCCACTTCTTCTTCTTTCTTCACTTATCTCCTTTTCTTCCTGTCTCTTTGTTCCTTCCATAATATTATTTCAACTTGTTTTCAATTTCAAATTTCTTTCATCTCATATTTCATCAGTCTATACTGTGAATTTACTTAGAGACATTGAAGAAGAGTTCGTGTTCACTTTCGCTCCTTTTGAGTGCATCAATATTAGGTAAAAATAATATGAGATTGATCAATTAATCCCAATTTTTTTTTATTTTTTATTATTGTTTAATTAATCTTAAAATAATTTGTGCAAATTCAAGGAAGCAAATTTAGAAGTTACAAATTATATTTAAAGACATACCAAAGGACAGGATCAATCAGGTTTTATCTTTTTAACTTAGACTTATTTTATATACTTATAAGTTATATTCAGTGTGATATATATTATAATTTTTAATTTATATAAAAATATACAATATGGCAACTAGAAAATTTGAATCAGGTTATTCAAAACTTAAAAAAAAAAAGTTGAACTTTTTGTTGAATCACAAAAAGGGGCTATGGATAAATTTATAAAAATAAACAAAAAATATGAATTAGAAAATATAGGTGAGTCTTATTTGAATGAACAACATAACAATATAAATTTAGGTAAAGATAACAATGTAAATATAGGTGAAGACAATAATAAAGTAGTCAACCAAGATAATAATTTTGATTCTCAAACTTAAGATAATAATTTTGATTCTCAAACTAATGATATAGTAATTCTGAATGAAATTATGATTCTAATATTAAAAATATATACTATCCAAGTCAATGGGAGGATATTGATACAAAATTAAGAGACTTATTAGTAGAAAAATGCCCTATTAGGATAACTGATATAGATTTTCCAAAAGATAAATACTCTAGACACTTTTCTGGATCATATTATATCCAAAAATTTTGTGAAAAAAGAACGAGTCATAAAATAAAACAATTTGATGAAAATATTAAGAATGAAGTTATTAAATCACCTCAAGAGTCATTTAGAATTGATTATTTTTTATATATTGTAGATAAAGCAATTACCACACTCCAAAATAGATTTGAACAATTTAAAATATATGAAGATATTTTTGGTTTGTTATTTAGTATTAAAAATTTAAAGTTATTGGGTTGTGTATTTTTGAAAGAAAAATGCTTAAACCTTGAAAAGTATTTGAAACATGATAATTTATTGGATCTTGATGACTTAAATTTATTTTCAGAATTAAATATCTTAAAGGAGATTATAAGATTGAAAATTGATAAACCAATTGACATTCTTAAAAAGAATAAATTCTTTTCCAAATGCATATATAGCATATAGAATAATGTTAACAATTCCAAGTATCAGTTGTTTCAGCTTAAAAGAGTTTTTCAAAACTTAAACTAATAAAATCTTATCTATTAAAAAAGACTTTTTAAATAAAATTAATTATGATAATTTAATAGATAATTTTACATCACAAAAATTCAAAAAATAAACTTTAAATAAAAATATCATAATTTTAATTATTTTATTAATTTAAAAAATATCTCATTTTTTTCATTTCATTTAAGCATATAAAGCTTTGATCCGCCACTGACAAAGCATCTAGAGAAGATGAAAAGTGTAACAGATGGCAAAGAAGCCAACTTGTCAAATAAGCAACTTAACAAGTTGTATTTGTCATGGGATGAAAATAAAGAATCCAAATTACAACAGAACGTTGAGGAGATTCTTGGAGCCCTTCAACCTGATACCCAACAACTCCAAAGTTTGACATTGCAAGGATACAAAGGTGCAAACTTTCCACTGTGGATGTGAAGTTCTTCTTCCCTCAAGGAATTAGCAATTGTGGGGTGTCATAAATTCAACGTGTCATGGTTTTCAGTGCCTTGAGGATTTGTCGATTTACCGATGCAAAGAGGTGCAACATTTGCATGAGGGTTTACAACGTATGACTTGATTATGGGATCTTCCTAACGTGGAATCCTTGTCTGGGTGATTTGGGAACCTTCCCTTGCTTCGGAGTTTGTCATTACTTGTTCTTCCAAACCTGAAATCCTTGCCTGACTGCTTTGGAGACCTTCCCTTGCTTCGGAGTTTAATATTGAGGGATCTTCCCAAAGTGGAATTCTTGCCTGGCTGCTTCGGGAACTTTCGCTTGCTTCGTGAATTTGTTATTGGTGACTGTTCCAAGTTAACGTGTCTTCCTACGAGCCTGAACCTGAAAATTTTAGAAAAGGTGGAGATTTACCATGGCCCTTCGTTATATGTGAGAAGGGAAGAGGAGATGACAAGTTAAAAATTATCTCCTTTCAGAAATTAAAGTGATTGCTCGTATTACGCAAGGTAAAATCTAGTTTTCTTAAAAAAATAAAAAATGGTTCTTGCCTTGTAAAGAGTCAACTTTGTTTATATTAACTGTTTTTAAACTTTTTCTCTTTTCGCTTTTGGTTCCCTATTAAGTTAGGCTGTTCGATATACATGGCTGTCTGTACTTAATTAATTAAAAATTTATTAATTTTTTTTATAAATATTAACAAACTTTCTTCATAAATAATAAAAAAAATTTTAATAAATATTAAAAAATATTTATATTTCTTTTCCAACAATACAAAATTAAATATTTAAAAATAATATGTTAAACTGAATTTTTTAAATTATAAATATTTTAACAGTATCTAATATTGTTAAAAAAAATATAAGAGAGATGTTTATGTAAATGTGAGAAAAAAATTATTTAATATATAAATTTTAAATGTTAAATTATAATGTATGCTGATTGATAAAATTAATCACCAATTTACTGTTTTAGCTTTATCAATTCGTAAAAATATGTTAATCATATTAGATGAATCAACGGAAGGATGAATGTGATCAATTGATATCGCTAAATTAACAACTTATAAAATAAGTACTAATATTATTTTGACCTATATAATATGTCTTAAAAGGAAAACCTTTGCAGTATCTTATGCTTTCTCCTCTCTCTCTCTCTCTCTCTCTATATATATATATATATATATATATATATATATATATATATATATATATTATAGTATGTCTCTCCGTAAACCTTCTTGAATAATATGATCTTGTATGTTTCAATTGAGAATTCGAAATATATTTTTCCTCCAATTGAATATTTTGTTCTTTGTAAGTAGCTTTCACTGAATGTAAAAGCAAATCATTAAAAGGGGCTACAGAAACATACATACCACTTAGTCTTTAATTGTGTTTTTGTTTTACTAGTAGAAAAAACATATTTAATCGCAGTTGTATAAGGCTTACAAGCACAGTTGTGCAACCGCAATAAAAAGTATTGAAGATACACAACGCGGTTGTACAACCACGATGGAAAGTATAATATACCACCGCAGTTCTTTAGAAACCGCATTAAAAAATGGCTCACAGTGTGCAAAAATAACAAAAACTGGCACATACCAGTGCGGTTGTAGAGGGAACTGTGTTGGTATGTGCTAGTTTTTTTTAAACTGGTGCCCAATACCAAAATTCAATTGCTGCTACACAACCAAAATTCATTTGCTACTACCAAAACCAAAATTCAAAATCCAATATCTCCAATTCAACACATACTGAATTAAAAATCTAATATCTCGAATTCAACACATACTCAATTCAAAATTCAACTTTCCACAAACACAACAATTCTAAGTATTGACACAACCATTATATAAGTCTATATATGCATACACTAGAAAGTTGTTACAATATACTACAACTTAGACAAATATTACTATACATTATACTAGAAAGT
>Ga0209700_109195_pt1 | contig 11724 bp, 7 predicted proteins | sample SiratroredBW_FD_187528 | JGI IMG/M metagenome (GOLD analysis project Ga0209700, IMG submission 187528) | Root nodule microbial communities of legume samples collected from California, USA - Siratro red BW (SPAdes) (version 2) | ecosystem: Host-associated > Plants > Roots > Nodule | place: USA...
GCAAATTTGCGAAAAGATTTTAAAAGGGTTCAATTCACCCCCCCTCTTGAACTTAGGCCAAACACTTATTTTAACAAAAAGTTTAATTTTACTTTTTTATTTTATTATCTTGTGATTGTATGAAGATATTTTTATTAAATCCTATGTGGAGAAGTATGTTTTGAAATATATGATGAATGTATGGATATTTATATTTAAATCTATTATATAAATTCTATGCAATAAAATTTCTATTATATATAAAATATGAGATGTTACAAAATATAATTTATGATGTTGTAACTTTTAATAAATTAATCAATAAGAATGTGGTTAGCTCATGTACTACATACATACATATATATATTGCCTTCTATTACTCATAACTTATTTTACTTTAAGAAAAAAAGAAATGTGTTGGTTAAACTTGTTATAGAAACAACACATATTATGTACTTGACCATAGTAACTCAAACAAAAGCTACGGTGAACAAATTTTAAGTTTTCATAATTATAAAAACTATCAAAAAGAACCATTAATAATTGTAAAAACTTTCGGTGTACAATAAAACCCTAAATACATTTTATATGTTAAACTAATTTTGAGAAAGACTTTAACTTGGAAGAATAAAATCATTAAAAAGAAAACTGAAAAATTTTTTGAAAAAAAATATATACGTTAAACTCTAAGAAATTGAGGTGGCCGCTAAAGATCTCTATGGAAACTTTCAAATTAAAATTGCAAAATGCAAAATATGTCAGGTAAGAGAGTTTACTTATTTTGCTTCACATGATCTTACCATGAATACTTCGATGACCTTATTGAAAGTCAGAAAAAAAATGTAGACACTCTTTGCAAACAAAATGAACAAATATAGAAATAAAAATAGATAAACTTTAAACCATAAACAAAAAGAGATAGAAGCTTCGGAAATGCAAAACCTAACTGAAAAGGAAATAAATCTTACTTTAAACCTTAAAGAACTCAAATGGCAACAATAAATCTTCAGTGACACTTTCAAAATGAAAAAGAGGTCAGGTAAGAGATTTTACATATATTGTAAGAGATAGAGATAGGCTTTAAGTTGTGGAAACAAATTCATACAAAACAAAACAGAAAAGAAAAATAAAATCGTACTTGGCAGCAACAAATCTCCATTGACACTTTCAAAATGAAAAAGAGGTTAGGTAAGAGATTTTACCAATTTTGTAATAGAAAGAAATGGTCCTTTTAAGTTGTGAAAACAAAATCATACAAAAACCAACACTAGTAGAAAAAACATATTCCACGGCAGAATATCATCGCGGTTAAAAGGGAACCGCAATTAAAAACAACGTGGTGACATTTTTGAAATTAAGTGCAACCATACCACCGCAGTTAGAGCGAGAATCGCGATGGTAAGGCACAAATATTTAAAATTGAAAAATTGCAGGGTGATACCAGTGCGGTTGTTTAAACAACCGCCCTTGTATGTGGGATACGAGCACGGTTCCGACTAACAATCGCCTTCGTATCCCCTGTTTTAGGGGTTTTGCTTACTCTCCATTCCCATAAATAAACCGAAACCAAGCGTCATGCTACACCACTTCTCTCGTTGCAACATAAATCAGAGAATCAAAGAACTAGAGAGGCGTCTTAATAAACGCTCATCTCTGAAACCCTTTCCCTCTCTTCTTCCTTTTCGATCTTCCTTCTTCACTCGCCACAATGAGAGAATGCATCTCAATCCACATTGGCCAAGCTGACATTCAGGTCGAAAACGCCTGCTGGGAGCTTTATTGCCTCAAACACAACATTTAGGTCTCATTTCTAAACCCTAATCTCTCCATTTTTTTTTACACTTGCTTGCTCAATCACGATCTGTTTCCGCTCTTTGCTTTTCCTCTGCATCTTAACCACGTCTTTGTTGTTTGCGTCTATTATTTGCGTTTCTTCTTTATTGCTTCACTGATTTATCGATCTGTACGCACTCTATGTTTTCTGCTAACATTTTTTTCGTTTTCGTCCAATTGGTTCCCTGGTGTATGTGTACGCTCTTTATTTTCAAGACATTTGCTTCTCCTTTCCTATTGTTTGAGAGATTTGACATTTAAATTTTATAATAATGCCTAGTTTTTTATATTTATCATCACATTTGTCACATACAAAAAACTTCGTTGCATTTCTGTAACTATTTTTGTTTCTGTAATAGAATTGTTGTTTTATCTCCCAAATTTATGTGAAACACAAATTTTGACTACAAAACACACAAAAAAACACAAATTTATGTTAATAAGCAACCGCCCTTGTATGTGCTATACCAACAGGGTTTGCGCGGTTTTCTCTACAACCGCGCTGGTATGTGCAATGACAACACCTCTTTTTAGTCATTTTTGCACAATATGAGCATTTCTTAACGCGGTTGCTAGAGAACCGTGGTGGTATGTTATACTTTCCATTGCGGTTGTACAACCGCGATTGTATCTTCAGTACTTTTTATCGCGATTGCATCTATCGCTGTTCCGGAACCACACTTGTAAGCCTTATATAACCGCAATTAAATGTCTTTTTTCTACTAGTGCAAGAAAAATTGTACTTTAAACCTTAAAGAACTAAGATGTCTGAAAAAAAGTCTCCATTGACGTTTTTAAGATGAAAAAAGGGACACTTAAGAGCTTTTATAGATATTGTAAGAGGAAGAGATAAATTTTATTAAGTGCTGAAAACAAAATCATATAAAACAAAATGAAAGAGAAAAAATTTGTAATTCAAACTCTAAAAAACTTATATGATGACAACAAATCTCCATTGACGTTTTAAAAGTGAAAGAGGTCATGTAAGAGATTTCACCGATTTTTGTAACAGAAAGATATAGCCTTTTTAAGCTTTGAAAACAAAATCATACAAAACCAAACGAAAAGAAAAAAAAAAAGATTGTACTTAAATCCTAAAGAACTAAGATGCTGGAAACATATATCCATTGACACTTTTAAATGAAAAATAGGTTAAGTGTAATATTTTACATTTGTTGTAACAGAAGGAGAAAATTTTTTTAAGTTATGAAAACAAAATCATATAAAACCAACTAAAAAAGAAAAAAAAAACTTTAAATCCTGAAAAACTTATACGGCAGAAAAAAAAATTTCATGGACATAAAATTTATAGAGTGACTTTCAAAAAGCGTAGAAAGATGGAGTATGATCTATAACGAGAGAGGAATAAACAATTTGTAAGAAGTAGAGAAAGCACCACTGTATATAAAAGAAAAGAAAATAAAAAAGAGAAGAAAACTTAAGAGTTGTCTTTAACCATGGATTGTGTACTCCCTTTGCCATGTAGGTGTAAAAAATACTTTATTTGAATAACTTTTGAATTTTTTCTTTTAATATTTTTTTAAAGGATTTTTCTGGCTGTGACGTGTAAAAAGTTACCATTTTTCTTTCGCTCAATTATATATTATGGATTTCCGAAACAATATAAATCAAAATTATGTTTCACTCTTTCTCTTGCATATAAAAGTAAATAAAACAACACAACAAAGATGTGAAAACTAATAAATGATAAATAATTATTATGTGAGAATCATTAGAGATTTTGGTTAGAGTATATTAACGAATAATAAATAATTATTATGTGAGGGTTATTAGCAATTATGTTAGAGTAACTATTCTGTTATGTCCTGTCATTCCATGTACTTCATATATAGAAAGTATTTGAGTATTTTCTTTCATCAAGAGAATAAGAAGATGTTAGAATATTATTATTATTATTATGGAAACAAATCAAATCAATAGAATATCAGAGATAATCAAGAGAATATCAGAGAGATAATTAAGGGAGTATCAAAGAAACAAATCAGTGAATATAAAAGATAATTAAGGGAGTATCAGAGAATATCAGTAGAATATAAGAGAATATCAAATGTATTTATTTAGAATAATTTTAATATTTAGTTTCCTAGAATTTTATATTAAGTGAGCTATTGTAAACAAAAAAAAAAAACATTCAATAAAAAAACCTTCTTCCATGTTATCATATTCTTTGTTCTTTTTTTTTCATAGTTATCATATCCTTGTCCAACCTTTCTTAACCCTCAATACCATCGCAAGATGGTATTAGAGCGGTGTTAGATCCTAGAAACTTAAAAACCAACATCATTGTTCCATTACCCCTCACAGCCTAAAAACACCAAAAAACCAAAATGTCATTTTCAGATTATGAAATTGGCAACAACATGAATCAAAACCAGAATAACTCCTCAACCATTACTGATGAGCTAACTTTGCAAATTGCAATGCTTCGTAATGGCCTAGGGATTCAACAAACACAATCCGATCTTGACAATTTGTCAATTAGTTTCAAATTAAATGGAGACAATTATCCATTGTGGGCAACACTCATGAAGAAAGCTATCGGTGGCAGAGGAAAGAAGAGTCATCTGACAGGTATACCTCCGGCACCAGAAGAGACAGAACCAACATATGAAAAATGGGAACAAGCAGACCAAACTGTCTTCACCTGGATAATTTAGAATATTGAGATTAGTTTGATAAACAATGTTTCCCAATTTCCAACCGTCAAGGCTTTATGAGAGGGATTAGCTACTACCTATGGAAGCGACACAGACCCGATGCAAATCTATGATTTACACCGAAAAGCAAACACACAGAAATAGGGAAAGGATACCTTAGAGGATTTCTGGAACAAATTACAAGTTATATGAATGGCGATTGACAAAAAGCAACGGAACCCTATGAAATGCTCAGATGATATTGCAACCTTCAACAAAATCAAACAAGAACAAAGACTATATCAGTTCCTAATAGGGATAGATGAAAAATTTGAAGTCATCAGAAGAGATCTTTTGATGCAAGAGAAGACCCCTTCAGTAGAGTCCGCCTATGCTGTTGTCCGAAGGGAGGCGATCTGACTCCAAAATCTAAAGCCTACCACTAGTAGCGAAGAAAGCACATCATTAGAGAAGGTCAAAATCAGCTTAACCGCAAGAAATAGACCACCGGAACAGGGACAGGGATGGAGTCGCCCAGAAAGTGCCAGACGGCGTCCATCACATCGAGGCAAGGAAGACAAAAGCCACTTCCACTGTACTCATTGCGGAATGAAGAAACACATAAAGGAGACTTGCTTCAAAATCGTGGGTTGTCCCGAATTGTGGGAAGATTTTAAACAAAAAAATCGCAAGGCTGCCACCATCATGGGCATCCTGCAAACAACTAGTAACTGTAATGGTGACACCAGAAGAGAGGAAGATGCAAAACCGTAAGTCGTTCATGGAAAAGCTATAGTCACTCATGGAGGTAAAAGAAGAGAGGAGGATACCAGCGCAGGAAAATCTGATTAGTCGATTTTTTATTGTGGGGCAACTAACACCATGACCCATGATCCTCATGATTTTAACAATCTCTCCACACCTGTTAAAACTCGTATTGAGATAGTTAGTGGAGAATTAGTTGCGGTTCAAGGAGAGGGCTCAATTATTTTTTTCAAAAAAATTAAAATTAGAAAATTGTCTCTATGTTCCTACACTATCATCAAAATTACTTTCTATAAGCCAAGTTACAAAGGAGTTGAATTGTGTGGTTCTCATGTTTCCTACTGTTTGCCTTTTATAGGACATTCTTACGAAAGAGATCATTGGGCGTGGTACTGAACGTGGAGGTCTTTACTACGTGATGAGGTTGCTCACAAGGGACATGTCATGCTTGCTCACAGAACGGTTACAAGGCAACTCTGGTTATGGCATAGACGTTTGGGTTATCCTTCATCTGGGTACCTTAAGATTTTATTTCCTAGTTTATTTACTATTAACACTGAGCCCATGAAATGTGAAACTTGTATACGGGGAAAGAATTATAGAGTTACTTTTCCTTCCAACAATAATAGAGTCAATTCTGCTTTTTCATTAGTACATTCTGATGTGCGGGGTCCAGCTCCTAATTATCATAATAATCAATTTCAGTATTTTTTGTTATTTGTGGACGATTTCTCTCACATGACGTGGGTATATTTTCTTAAAAGTAAATCTGAATTACCTGATAAATTCTATGCATTCTATTAAATGATTCACACTCATTTTGGCAAGAAAATCTAAGTACTTAGATTAGATAATGGTGGAGAATTTGTTAACAAATCAATGCAAGAGTTTTTCAGAGAAAATTGTTTAATTCATCAAACTTCCTGTCCAAACACACCCCAACAGAATGGTGTAGAAAAACGGAAAAATCGTAAGTTACTAGAGATGACTCGGGCCACGATTTTTGATGCACAGGTTCCAACACGGGTTTGGCCCGAAGCTGTTGCTAACTCGGTTTATCTTTTGAATAGGTTACCCTCCCAGACCCTTAACCACAGAACACCCCTACAAATCCTAGCTACTCAGACTAATATCCCTCCTGTCCAAATGTGACCACCACGAGTTTTTGGGTGCTCTGTGTTCGTTCATATTCCCAAAGCTAATAGAACCAAATTTGATCCATGTGTTGAGAAATGTGTCTTTGTTGGATATGCTACACATCAAAAGGGGTATCGATGTTACAACCCAATCACTCACCGTGTATATGTGACTATGGATTGTGATTTTTTAGAATCGGAATATTTTTTTAGTAGCCAACTTGATGTTTAGAGAGAGAAAACTAGTGAACCACCAAGTTGGTTAAGTAACCTTAGTTGCCAAGAAACTGTTCCAAAAGAGAAAGTAGATGGAGCCAACGAGCATGTCTCTGTCAGCGTAGGAGGGACCAACACAACCAATGAGGATCCTTCTGAGAATGTCCAACAAGAGGTAAGTGATCTTCACTCTACTGAGTTGTCTCATGTTATGAATGAAGTCATTAATAATGACAGAACCAGAGCCTTTCACACTTCCGCCAAGAAGAAACAGAGGGGTACCACCTGATCGATATTCTCCAGAACATGTTTCTCGGAATTCCAGGTATCCTATGAAGATAACCAGAGAAGGAGTAGCAGACATTGCAAGAGCTTTTCTTATTCCCAAAACAGTTCATGAAGCCAGTAAGAAGGGCGAATGACAAGAAGCTATGAAAACAAAGAATCCTGTACAACATGACAAAACCAAGCACGTTGAAGTGGACAGACACTCCATCAAGGAGAAGATTGAGGATAACAGTATTGAGCTTCCGTTTGTAAAGTCAGAAGATTAGTTGACAGACATTTTCACCAAAGCTGTTACAGGCAAAACATTTACCCGTGTCCTTAACAAGCTAAGCATTGGTGATCCTACTACTCACCTTGAGGGGGAATGTTAGAATATTATTATTATGGAAACAAATCAAGAGAACATCAGAGAATATCGGTAGGAATATCAGAGAGATAATCAAGGGAGTATCAAAGAAATAAATCAGTAAAATATCAAAGATAATCAAGGGAGTATCAGAGAATATTAGTAGAATATCAGAGAATATCAAATGCATTTATTTAGAATAATTTTCATATTTAGTTTTCTAGATTTTATATTAAGTGAGCTATTATAAACACAAAAAAAAAACATTCAATAAAAAAAAACCTTCTTCCATGTTATCATATTTTTTATTCATAGTTATCATATCCTTGTCCAACCTTTCTTAACCCTCGATACCATCACAAGAGAAGAGAGATATACTTTCACTCTCATATCTTTTGTTCTTTTTCATTCATTTATGTTCATTTCTTTATTTTCATAACATGTGGTTAATATGATATCTCTGTTATGATATTAGAGCTCTCTAACCGAGAGAGCTCCACCGTGCTAACTCTGATTTTGTTCCATTTGCAAGAATTTATCACCTGTAATGGCTTCAGAAGTGCCATTATTTTCAGTAGCAAATATCATTACTTCGTCGTTCAATAATCCACCGGTAAATATTCCAAATGATTCTTCCAGTGTATATTATGGTTCCTTCAATTTCCACGTGCCCATCACATTCCGTTTTCTCTCTCTCTCCCATGTGCCAACTGCATTCCGTTCTCTCCCTCTCTCCCATGTGCCAACCACATTCACAGATCCTCTCCATTCCTAGCTTGCCACGTGGCGAGTAAAACTCTCCACTCCTAGCTTGCCACGTGGCAAGCATTTTTATTCTATTTTTAATTCTTTAATAAGTTTTAAATACTCACTTAACCCTTAATTATTTTAAATACTCTTTAATCTTTTTCTAACAATAAATTTCAATCAAAAACAATTTTATTTATTTATTTTATTTTGATTAAAACACACACAAAATTAAATAAATTATTTTTAATAATCAAAAACGGTATATTTTTACCCGGACAAAATCGGGTATTGACAACTGCCCCTCTTTACTTGACTTAATAACTTTAAAAATTGATATTTCCACATTTATAAAGTAAAAGACAAGTAAAGATAAAAATAACTGATTTTGTCCGTGATAAAAAAAAAATCTCTGATACTTAAAACTTAAAAGAAAACAAAAAAATGATGTCGTAACCTTGACCTTTTCAGGACGAGAGGGTTACGAATCATCATAGTTGAAAAAAAAACGAGGTGAGACCGGATCTTGTATCGAGAGGATCACAGATCATCATTGTTGAAAAACTAAATGTGAGACCGGATCTTGTATCGAGAGGATTACGGGTCATTATTGCTGAAAAACTAAATGTGAGACTGAATCTTGTATCGAGAGGATCATGGATCATTATTGCTGAAAAAACTAAATGTGAGACCGAATCTTGTATCGAGAGGATCACGGATCATCACTGCAGACCTAAGGTCAACTTCGTACTAGCAGGTCAAACCTAAAATCATGAAAACGAGATCTTGTATCGAGAGGATCACCGTATCTACATTTCAGACCTTGTATCGAGAGGGTCTTCTATCTTCGGGGAAAACAACTTTGGCTAGTTTGATCAACATAAAAAATGCATGTATGAATGCATGAAGACTTTGAATTGTTGATTGCTTGAATGTATGCATGTATGAATGCATGAAAACTTTGAATTGTTGATTGCTTGAATGTATGCATATATGAATGAATGAAAACTTTAAATTTCTGATTGTTTGAATGTATGCATGCATGTATGAATGAATATGTGTGCTTGACTGTGTCAAAATTTTGATTGATTTTTCATTATCATTTTTTTATAAATCAAATGCTTTTCAGCAATCATTGAATTTATTGAGTCAGAAAAATTTTCTTTTTCAACAATCTTTGGCAAATCTTAAACCTGGCAAGTGAATTTAAGACTTTGTTGACTCCACCATCCATTACATTTTGCCGCATGTGTACTTAAACTGGTGGTTAAACAACAAAATAGGAAACAAGATTTTACGATCCACTGAGGAGAGTTTAAATGACATTATCTCAAACTGCAAACGACAGTGCCCCAGTTTTTTAGTTTTGAAGTATGAGAGGTTGGGTTCAAAGGGATGGTTTACTTTGTTGGGTTAGATGAAGAGAAATGAATTTAGTAAAAAAAAAAAATGAGGCGACGCAAATCGTATGAAGAAAACTGTATCTTCCATGAGATGAATGAATACATAACGATTGAGTAGGAATGCCTCAGTTTTGAAGTATGATTGACATAAAATTAAACCGAAAGAATAATCCGGCCGTGAACAGAGAGAAATAATGAGGAAGGTTCGAATAGAGAAAGGTTGCCCCAGTGTTGATATTTCTTTAACGATATTTCACTCTTGTTCAGTTGTCAAATGGGTATCACTCTCCTACCAAAGGCACTCAGATTTTTTTTACTTTTTTTTTCCATTTTTTTTTCCATTTTCTTTTTCTTTTGACTCATATTGGCAGTCACAGTCCTTTGTTGCAAGATTATTCTTTGTGGAAATCGTTGTAATCATTCTTCGATCTATGTGGACTTTAAGTGGCTTGTAACGTGGCCAAGGGTTTTAAAGGGTTTTTAAAGAAAAGGTATAAAGGCTCAAAAGATTATGTGTGGGTTTTTTATTATTTTGTAACAAAATCATCAACTTGATTTTATGAAAGACAGTTCAAGCTTTGCTAAGATCATTTTCTGCCATTGTTATTTTTCTTCTCCTATTACGAACATTCTGTTACTTGTAAATATCATCTTTGATTTGATACCATACTTTTCCTTTTGAGTTTTCTTTCCTTCTTTCTTTTTCTTTCCTTGAGATTTCTTCTTGAGAAGATTTTGACATGTGCTATAAACTGAATTTCAGCTTGCTGATGATTTTGTTTGCGGTATTTTTTTTTGGAAAGAAATTTTACTTTGGGCTCAAAGAGGGTACAATGGAAATTTTATTAATTATTTGGGATAGAGAAACATGGCCATATATCATTTCGAGTCTTGATTACTTGATTTTCAGAGAGATTAACTCCTATAACAAATTTCAGTGACTTTCAACACTTATCACTTTTTCATTTTCTTTCCTTTTATTGTCCTATCTTTTGCTTAGATTTTCCTTGGCGGGCTTTCAATCTAACGAACTCTTTATTATTTTTATTATTTTCGAATGCCTTTGAAGAGAGGAGATTGAAATAATCTGCATGAAATCTTCACCTGATTGCCCCATTGTGATGTTTTATTCATAACTTTGATAAGCGACACTAGGGATTACTGAGACAAATCCTTTCTCTTTTAGTCTGGGTACAAGAAGGCTCAAAGAGGTTTTTAAGACATATGCATGCAAATATGTTCCGTCTGATAAAGGTCAATTAATTTCTCTTTCCTTGCCAAACTTTAAAACCATGCCAAAACCCTTTTTATTATTTTTATTTTATTTTGCTATTCAATAAATTCAACGATCCCATAAACATGATTTATTGAACGATTTTTTCTTTTTTTTATTATTTATTCCGTGACATCCTTTAGAATTCGAGAAGTCGTGTAGTCAACCCGTGGTGTATACTTTTTCTTTACTTCAACAAGAATATATAAGTGAGAGTTCAAAGCAAATTTTATTTCATCAAAAGAAATATACAGATACAATTCCAATATCATTCCATGTTTCCAAATATTACATTCCTCAAATTATGGAATCACATTATGCATAGAATTTTTTAACTGTGCAGAGTTGACCGGCAATGGTAACTCTTCCCCATCCATCCTTGTGAGAATTAGTGCCCCTCCAGAGAAAGCTTTCTTTACCACATATGGACCTTCATAGTTAGGCATCCATTTACCGCGATGATCCTTCTGAACTGATATGATCTTTTTAACCACCAGATCTGCTTCGTGAAATTCTCGTGGGCGAACTTTCTTATCAAATGCCTTTTTCATTCTTTTTTGGTATAACTGTCCATGACACACAGCGGCTAACCTCTTCTCTTCAATAAGATTGAGTTGGTCATACCTTGCTTTCACCCATTCAGCTTCTTCCAACTTAGTCTCCATCAATACTCTGAGAGAAGGAATTTCGACTTCAAATGGTAATACTGCTGCCATTCCGTAAACCAATGAGAAAGGAGTTGCTCCTGTTGATGTTCTCACTGATGTCCGATAACCGTGAAGAGCAAATGGCAACATTTCATGCCAATCTTTATAAGTTACTACCATTTTTTGAATTATTTTCTTTATATTTTTGTTAGCTGCCTCAACCGCTCTGTTCATCTTGGGACGATAAGGGGAAGAATTGTGATGCTTGATCTTAAACTCTTCACAAAGCTCGTTCATCATTTGGTTATTCAAGTTAGTGGCATTATCAGTGATGATTCTTTCAGGAATTCCATATCTGCAAATCAGTTCCTTCCTTATGAATTTTGTCACCACCTTCCTGGTCACATTTGAGTACGAAGCAGCCTCAACCCATT
>Ga0209700_109199_pt1 | contig 11719 bp, 5 predicted proteins | sample SiratroredBW_FD_187528 | JGI IMG/M metagenome (GOLD analysis project Ga0209700, IMG submission 187528) | Root nodule microbial communities of legume samples collected from California, USA - Siratro red BW (SPAdes) (version 2) | ecosystem: Host-associated > Plants > Roots > Nodule | place: USA...
CTAGGTCTCCTTCGAAAGCAAGTATGATATCTTCAATTTCAAATAAAAAATTTTCGTTCTTTCTAAATGAATGTTGTTCAATTTTTGAAGAAAAATAATGTTCATGCAGAATGAACTGCAAGTTTCCTTACAACAGAAGAAGCTTGGAGAGCCAATTATTGAAACTTTATTTGGGAAAACTGTGAGTGTTTTGATTCCTTTTGGGAAACAAAATAATATTTTGTTATCCTCACCACTTTTTATTCTTGTTCCTGGTTATTGTTTTTTGTAATGGTTACATACCTGAATAGAAATGGATCTCAGCCTATTCTAACTAAATAAAAGCTATGAGTTGTATTTTTAAAAGGAGGGAGAAGGGGACAGATGATCAATGCAATATATTTGACATTTTTGCCTGGAGGCTTATAAATGGATAACATCAACCTACAAACGCAACAGACAACTTATTGATCTAAACTAAAATTAATGAAATATTTTTCTCACTGTATTACAAAGATTGTATAACTGTCATGCTAGTAGTACTATCTTGAAATTTTATTAGCAGTTATCTTAAACCACAGTAACTGCAGAGAGAATAGTTACAATTTTATGCTTTTATGATTAATAAAATAATTATTTTAGAAGAATCATTATGTCGGTTTTGTCTCAAAACCGACGTGGTGAAGAGAACACCTACGTCAGTTTTGGGCATCCAACCGATATGGTGCTTCTTCTAAAATAACTTATTATGTTAATCACCACGTCGGTTTACTTGTCTTAACCGACGTAGTGAGTCCAATCACCACGTCGGTTGTTAAATCGACGTCTGATTCAACGTCTCCTGGGTCAATGTCGGGTCGAAAACCGACGAAAAAAGTCTCTTAGAACCGACGACGAAGGCTATTTTTCTACTAGTGTAAGTAACATAAGAAACTTAATATGTATTTTTTTTATCACTCTAAATTACATGAAATACTTACATCAAAATTTTTGATTTATTAAATATTCAATTTAAAAGAATTATTGAATACTAAAAATAAAAATCGGTTTTATATATATATATATATATATATATATTAACAATTGTAAATTTACTTAAGTCTTTAAAAATACCATAAATATTTTATAATCTCTATGTGATACATTCTCACTTAAGTAAAATGATCATACAAATAAAGTTTAAAAAATAAAAAAAATATAGTTCTATAGGCTGAAATTAAAATATTATTTAAATAATTAATCTATTTCACCATATTCCCTTTGTTTACGTTCATCTCCATAAGTGATCTCTAACAACTTGGTATATTCAAATATCTTATTATTCTCCATTTCACTCTGTTCGACTTGATTTGGATCAAATATCCATATTTGAATGTGCATTTATCATATTACTTGTCAACATCATACAGTTAGTTGATATGGTGACCCACCAATATCTGCACTCTATGGTCTTCATTTCTTATAAGCTCATTTTCATAGTGTCTTTTTCAGAGGGTCCCATGAAAGAACTAAATAATGTTGGGTAACTTTTCACAAATCTTTTTTTTTATTTTTTTCAATAATTAATAAAAAATAATAATCAAACTTTAAGATCCCAAGTTTTCAAATCAAGGTAATGTATTCAAAAGAAATAACTTAAATACATTTTTTATTTATTTATAATAGTACATTTATTTTATTGTTCTACTTCTTATATTCTTAATGCAAACATCGTTAGATCTTGTGTAGGTTCTTGATTTTTTAAATATTTAGATCTTTCATATTATAAACTTTTTTAATTGTTACTAATAACCATAGTTAGTTTAGTGTTAAAAAGTATTGTTAAAATTAATTAATGTAAAATTGATTTCTAAATGAATATAGGTAGGTTATTTCTTTTCTTAATTTAATTAAATTTCATATTTCTTATTTTGTACATGGGATATTTTTTTTATCAATAATAAAAAATAAATAAATGGGAAGCCTCTGTATAAAACTGAACATCTTTACATACAAGTCACATAAACTTGGAATTAGCTTCAATTAATGCAGGCGCAAGAAAATAAAATCCAACATCTTTACATACAAGTCACATAAACTTGGAATTAGCTTCAATTAATGCAGGCAAAAAAAATAAAATCCAACATTCTATCAATAGGAAATGACATAATTATCAAGTTATTCCTCTTCTGCTTTTCTTTAGCAAGTGTACTAAATATTCAAGCAATATAGAAAATAAGTAACAACATCCTATCCACAGGGAACAAAATTTAGAATTCAGAATTGAATTGGTATCAATGTATTGTGGATCGTAATGGAAAAATATTGATTTTGAATGAGTATGAAAACTTTGAAACAAAGTAATTAACAATTAAATTGATGAAATTTATATTAATGAAGATCTTGGAATTGAATTTCATTAATCTTCTTCTTATACATTCTTGATCGTGACGGTCATCTCTCTCAATTATCATTCTGTGCAAATAAAAATCATTCAACCTGATTCCTCTAGCATTAAAATTAATAAATTAAAATACCTAACTCTGTCCACAGTTACTGGAATAGATTAATCAACATTTGCTACAAACAGTCATTACATTATAATTCATCCCTGAACTTACACATGAGTATTACGCTTGGTTCTAAATTCAAAAAGTATTTTGCAATCACAATAAGAATTCTAATATAAATCAACGTATGAATAAAACGTAAAACAATAACAATTGAGATTAATGATGTCACGTAATGTCAAGAGTTCATTCAAAGTTGAGAAATTACATTCAATCCCAAAAATAAGAGATTTAGCTACTCATGGTAACCATGAAAAATACAAGAGAGAAAAGAAAATAACAATGATCTCCTTCCAAGCAGCAGCCGTCATGTGAGTGAGGATCTCCTTTAACCTAGTTTTGGCTTTTTATAACTTTCTTTTTCTTCATTAGGTCAACATTGGATCGTTATTTCGTACCATTCAATTTATATTCTCCTTAACAGCTTTTATGTCTTCAAATTAGGGCTACGCTGTAATATTCCTTAAGTGATTTTTAGCCCCGGTTGTATTCTTTGCTTAAGCCAGAAGTCATTTATGCCTTTTCTCTGCATTTTCCCTTTGATTCAGCTTCTCTTTTATCCTTTACTTCGGATTTGACCTAATTCTCAACAGAACTCGCTCTTACACCAGAAAAACTTATAAAATAATAAAATGAATCATAAAATGAAAATAAATTTAAATTCAAACTAAATTAATAACGAAATCAACTTAAATATATGATTGCACACATGACTAACTCCATTTCTTAACTTGTGGTACGCAGACTTCACAGTGTATATACTTGGCTATCTACTCCCATCCATAGCCACTCGTTTTCCATATCCCTTCCCACCACAATTCCTTGGACAAGCCTTATAAAACTCTTCCACCACATACTTTTCCCATTCAAACCATCTTCTTCTCCAGTTGAACACCCATTTCCATTGGTTTTGTTGCCACTCCCCTACATCCATTATCCTTGCTTTCCATTGGGTTGAATTAGCATACAACCTCGGGTAAGTAGTTTTTAGGATTTGGTCCCCTAACCATTCATTCTTCCAAAACGAGATTTTTTTCCTATTGCCTATCTTCCATGATATATTATCAATAAACCATTTTCTTGACTCCCCTTCCCCACTAACATTCCTAAGATCCTTCCGTCACCTAGACTCAAACAAACTTTCGTTACATTTAGTAAGACTTCTCCAAGAGTCATATCTAAATTCTGACATTTTTCCACAACACCTCATCCTCTGTTCCTAATCCCCAATGTCATTTACCTAAAAGTGCTATATTAAAACTTTTAAATCTCTAACATTAAGACCAACCTTTTCTCTATAGTTACAAATTGTATTGCAATTCATCCAAACAATCTTCCTACTTCTCGAGTCCCACAAAAAATTTATATAGATCTTAACAAACTCATTTTTCACTGTTACTGCATCTTGAACCGCCAAAGGTAGAATAGAGACAAAGTTAACACTATAAATACAAATAATATTTTTGACTTTAATATATTTTTAACAATAACTTTTATATTACCTTTGTTAAATAATCATTACTTTTAGGTTAAAATAATTATTTATAGAAGGTAACTATATAAATTTTTATTTTATTTTATATTATATATAAAGTAAATGTATTTATTATTTTATATGTAAAGAAACATTAATAAGAGTATATATTATGAAAAAAATACTTAAAATATTGCTTTTAAATTGCACAAAGAAAAAAAAGTTAACGATTATTGTTGTTATATCACGTATAATTTTTCATATATTAGAAGAAATAATTTTAAAAATAGATCACGCTTAATCATTTTATTTCTTTTCTTTGAAAATGAAGTTATTGTTTTTGACACATAAAAAAAATAAATCAAATTATAATTATTTAAAATTATATATTTAAAACGGAACATAATATATTAAAAGTAAATATAAGCATAAAAGTAAAATATAATTTATAAAAAGTAGAATGTTCAAGAATTAAACACTAAGAATAGTATTAAAAAAATATAATCCACTGTCGATAATATATAAAATTTAAAAAATTAAATTACGTGTAATTACTTCATATATATATATATATATATTTAAGTATTTTAATTTGAAAATTTATATAAATAACTAATATTTTCTATTTTTAACGCTAAACGTTATAGTTAACAATAAAAGAAATTAATAAATGTCACATTAATAAAATTTATAACGACTTTAACATGCAATAAAATTTATATGAAACAAAGTTACATTTATAACGACTTAAATTTAAACCATTTCTTTTATAAAATTGCTTCTTCTTTTCTCGCCCAACACTCTTTTAACAATTATTAGAAGTAAATTCTCTTTGATCTTTACATGACACCTAACAGCATGTTTAAGATAGTATATTATCTAGAAGTGATATTGTTTTTCTTAAATTCTTATAATTAGGGAAACGAAACAAAGTTATATTTATAGACTTAATAAATATATTAAAACCTTGTTTCTAATATCCATTTCATATAATTCACTTATAATTTGGTAATTTAAGAGGTAAAATGTTCTCAATTTTTTTATATCTTATTTAATTTAAATGCATATATTTAATTTTTATAATCTACTACCAATTATTAAGATAAAATTACACCCATATTTATAAGAAGTTTTACGTTATATATAGCAGTATATATATATATATATATATATATATATATAGTAGTTATTTTTATTCACAAGTCTCCCTTTCATTTTATTTCATATATAAATCTAATTGGAAACATGATTATTAAGAGTTGGTATGGACAGTGAGATGAAAAAATAAAGTTAAAGTTGTTATTCTTATACCTATAAATGTGATAGAATTTGTCATTATATTGATAATTATTTGGTATTAAAAAATATTGTTGAAATAATTGTAATAAAAAAAATTGAATAGTTTAACATGTCCATCTATTTAAATTGGTATTCTAATTTTATTTTATACAAGAGATAAATATAAAAAAGTTAAAACATGTAAATAAATTAGATAATATATATATATATATATATATATATATATATATATATATAACTCATTTATATATTTTTATTTATTTTTAATAGTTGTAACATCTCCTAAAAGAACCCTAATGGATCAAACTCAAAGGAGGAGAGTCAATGAATCACTGATACTTAGGATTTAATTAATAAAATATTTACAAGAAAAGAAAAAACAAACAGTCATATCCTACTACTAGGTCTTTCTAAATGCTTCTCCAAATACAATATAGAGTTTATACTTACCTAATACATTTATTACAGGTCATCAAATCGATAACAACCAATACAAAGATAAGCTATAAAAAAAATTAGAAGATAAGAAGTAACACATGATCACACAATCCTTCAGTCTATTACAAAACATATACGTCCATATCTAAATATGAATTACACATGAATCCACATATACAAGATACATCAAGAAATATTACAGATGCCTTTCGTAATATTTGTATCAAGCATTTTTCTCTAGAGATTTTTTGCTTGATCAATTTTAACAACTCGGATACACAACCATGACTCCATAAACCAGAGTGGATTTAATGTGTATCCTAGACTTCAACAAATATACAACATATTCTTTTATGAACAATATTGAATAAAATAAATAAAAGGGACAATTGAGCTATTCCAACTTTTTTACAACTGGTTATGTGCAAATATTCATACAAAACAACTGCAGAATCCTTGAACCAGATCCAAAAAAAGCCCACCCTCTTTTCATACAACTGATACACAAAGCATGAGTTAAAGACATTTATAATAGAGATAAAAACGCTTGATTCCAGCCTCCAAATTCAAAAAACATTATAGAGCTTGCTGCATAGGATACTTCACAATATATTGAGTACTACTCAAGTTTGGAGTTTTAGGGTGCACAATTTTATCTTAGGGATACACTTTAGAGTACACAAGTAATTTTAATTGTAATGAGACCTTTTTTTTTATTATTTTCATTTTTAAATATTTTTTGCACGTGAAGTCTTGTAAAAAATAATATCAGAAAATAATATTATAAAAGTTGAAATAAAAATAATTAGACTAAATCCATTAAAAAGATAAGATTAAAATAAGTTTTTAAGCCAAACATGTACTAACATTAATTATTAATTAAAGAGTAATTGTAAAATTACAACATTTAATAGTGCAGCAGCTTTGAGCAGCAAAATAATTCAATAAAGTATGTACGGATGTCAGTTATCATGGCTCAATGCTCCAAAGTTCTCCATCAAAATTAAAGAACTCAGGTTCATTAGGTGCGTTTGAAATATGCATATATGATTCTAACCAGAAATTGCCACTCACAAGATCCGTGTCAGCGTCCCAGAATGCAAATTCATCTTGCAGAGCCAAATTTTCGTTGATGGTGGCAGTGTTACACTCTGTGCTTGCTGTGGAGGATGATGAATGCTGTGAATCTGTGCTTGTTGTGGAGGATGATGAATACTGGGAAAATGGGGAACAATCTTGGGTGGAGTTAAAGTTTTGGAAAGTATTTGCACCTGGTTCAGTTGTTGTTGTTAGGGAGTGTTCACATGAGTTTGAGAGTTGTGAGTCTGTGACTGAGTCTTGTTCAGATCGTTTCTTGAGATTGGTGTGCCAATAGTTTTTTATTTCATTGTCTGTTCTTCCTGGAATCCGTGCAGCAATAGCAGACCACCTGATCATGAAATTGAAAGCTTTAATTTAAGTATCATCACTCAATGATAAAATGGTGGTTAATGGTTTAGGATCCTTAAATACTAACAGAATAACGAATAATAGATAATGTTCATTCTCAATGATACCTTGCTGTTGAACGATTAGTCAACAATTATCTTTCACTCATGAAATCACATTACTAAACTATGGTACTAGGGTTCCACTAACAAAAATGAGTTGGAAGTAAAGACATTAAGTTTCATTGCTTTTGGTAAATATAAAAGAGAAGAGCATAATCTAATTCTAAAATTAGAAGATTAAAAAATATAGATTTATAAGATATAATATTCTTTAATTTTTTCCAATTTTTATCATGTGATTAACAAAGACCTACTATATTGATTCGTGTGATTAACAAAGACCTACTATATTGATTCGATGTAATAGATGTCATGTTAAATCAAGTTTTGAATTTGTTTCTTCAGTCTTTTCTATATTAGTTAGACATAACAACCGATATAGAATGGAGTATATTACATCATGTCTAGAGTATCTGATGTAATATCTCTTTACATAATTTCAAAAATATCAATGTATCTTTATTTATATAGATTACATTTTAAGTGACGTTTTCGTTTTATCATAAATATGTGTTTTTTTCTACTAGTGATATTATACAAAAAAAATTACTAAATATGTTTTAAAAAGAGGTATTTGTTAAAAAAAAGTATGAAATGTTTAGCTTTAGTTTCATTAAGCCTTTGGATGAGTGTATGGAGAATGAAAGAGTATAAAGTGAAAGAAAGGAAAACAAATATGGTGGAAAAGTGACATTGTTTGAGAATGTTTGAATTTTAATAAAGAATATGAAGAAATGAAAAAAAAAAGTGCAAAAATTTGTAACTGAACTTAACTGATTTGGAAGAATATATTTGAGAAGGTAATTAGGCTATTTTGGTAATTACAGTGTAAATAAAAAATCACTTATATCCTTCCTAAATTGAAATATAAGCTTAAATTACACATAAACATGTGCAATATATAATCAAGTATATCCCACTTACTACCCATATATTAGGGAAATAATTAATTGGTTTGGTGAGTTTATTTAATGCACAATTACGCCCATACATACTAAGGAGAAGAACAGTAGAGGACTTCTAACAGTGTATAACCTACGTGTAAATATTCAGGTGGTCTATGGAGCAAACACAAAGTGAATGTTGTTTCACTTGCTTAGAGTTTTCATAATTTTATGATAAATAAGTTAAATGTTTTCAGTTTTTCAAATCAAAAAATTTTAATATCTAAATAATTTTTTTCTTATAGTGTTTATAGTGTTCATGTCTTTTCTATGTCTTTTCTATTTTCCTATGTTTTTTTTTTTATCTCTATTTAAGTTTTCGTCACAACCCATATGGAACAAGCTAAAGGAGGTGCCCCAACCCTTAATGCTGATACTTCATTCTTTGACAATAACAAGTATAATGGAGGGGTGTCTCAAGATGACACAATAGGATTTTATTTTAACAAATAAGTTTTGGTTGGTGCTAGAGTGATTTTTCCTTTTCGTGATATTTTTGGATGTGAAAATAAAGTGAAAAAGGTTAGTCTTATGAGATGTTTGCGTAGGTTTACTAAAAATTTAAATAATGATAGTATTAAAGGAACATAAATAACATCATGAAACCTTAGAAACTAAGAACCACATCTTACAACAGAAAGGAAAGCTTTTAATAAGAGGATCAAAAGAAACAAGACCTTAATTTGGAGACATATTTAAACTTTTAGTAAACTTAAAAAAAATTACTTAATTAAATCTAAGTTTGTCATCTTTATTATATTATCAATAATTATAACGTTTTCTAAACCAAGATACTATAAATAACATTTTACAAAATTTTATGGCTAAAAGTAAATTTTTTTAATTCAATAACCAAAAGAAGTAACAGTTCTAATCTAGAGAATTAAAAACATATTAATTAAACGTCAAAAAAATTACATAAATTAGTAGTTTATCAAAAACTGAAAGCACATGGAAATTATTCTACTATATTAAAAGCTTGTGTGTATAAAGATATTAAGACTTCTGTAATATGAATTTTAGAGTAATTATAAAAGTAAGAAGTTTTTAAATTATGATGGTTGTGATTAAATAATACACTTGTACTTTTTTTATTTTCATAAATATATAAAAAAGTTAGCAGAAGTTAGAATAGACATCAAGATATTTTCGTGTTGCAAAAGTCCAACTTTCATTTATTTACTATATCTACTCATTAATAACCCCACATTGAGTTTATTTCAAGCCCCAAAATTATAAGTATACATTTGTTTCTTTTCTATTTCATCTAAGTTTTGAAATTTTTTCTCTTTCTCCCTTATATTAAAATTATAAGTATATATTTGTTTCTTTTCTATTTCATTTACGGTTTTAATTTTTTTTCTCTTTCTCCCTTTATATTACATTGCTTGTCACATTCATAAGATAATTTTCGTTATTACCTTTTCTATTTCTCTCATTCTTTTTCCAATCAAGTTCTACATGTCCTACTGATATTAAAGCCAGTGTACAAATCACAGGCAAAAGTTTTCACACCTGTTTCCGAGATGTCGGTGCAGCTTGATTATAGTTTCCTCCTCTTCTTCAGTGTAGTTTCCTCTTTTCAGGTTTGGCCTTAGGTAATTCAACCACCTAAGTCTGCAACTCTTTCCACATCTCGCAAGACCTGAACAACAAAAAGTGTAAAACTAAATCACAAAGGATTCACTATACACTATATAGTCAATATACCATATATATAGCAAGTTCATGAAATGGAATATTCCCTACACATTGGTTGAAAACCAAACCTTAAAACAAAAATGAGAGCACAAGTGCTTAATTTGTCCCTGATATGAAATTATTTGGTTACCACCTGAATTGGTTGAAAAAAATAAAAGTAGAGGGTGCTGATTAGAGTGTAAACTTTGTGGCTATATTACCTGCGAACTTGGGGAGCAGACGCCAATTCCAGTGGCCATACCTAGTAATATAATCAACCAACTTCTGGTCTTCTTCTGGTGTCCATGTTCCTTTCTTCAGTCCATTTTTGTCACTGCTCGGGGTTCTCACCATCATCAATCTCTATAATGCAGCTAGTTTCTTCTTTGACCACTTTCCTGAGATATTATGCAGTCTTCTTAAAATTGAGTGACACAGATGCAATACACAACTTGAAGCTAGAAGCTAAAGTTTGGTTTCTTCTGTTGTACCAGAAAACAATAGTCTCATCTATATATGCACCATGCCCCCACAACCAAAACGTGAATCACGTACAAACTCAACAGGGAAATAGAGAAAATAAAATAAAAATAAAAACGTGCAAGGAAGATATGTCATATGTGGATGAAGTTTAAGGTACCTACCCCACCGTGTAGTGTATAGGACATACGTATTATCAAAGTTTAGATATAATGATTAGCAAACGAATGGTTCTAATTTATGACTTGATTCTTCTACATATGATTAAGATATAGGATTTTTTTTAAATTATAAACTAGTGGTGAAATTCTGTTCATGCGAATAGAAATGAGAGTATTTCTCTCGTTTGTATCATGTCATTTGTTAAGAAAAGGAAGTGCGGATTTGTGAGAGATGAAATGAAAGAGTACCCACCATACAAGAGAAAAAGAACGGGAAGAGACCTTTGTACTACGAGAACATTACAAAATGACCCTTAGCTTTTTTCATTGTGCATGTTGTGCGTGCCAGATATTCCTCTGTAGAAATTCCTGACTCCATACAGAAATTCCTAAGCATGTTGAACCATGACGCCTTGATCAAGAGTAAAGACATGAAAGCCTAGTTTAAAAATGACTTTACAAACTCGTGTGTGAATGGCTTGGGTTGAAATAAAAGGCTTTGTTGGTGCTTCCTTCTTCCATGGTTGTGATAACTGTTGATAATTGGTTAATTAAGTATAAAGTTGTTAAGATTTTTTAGCATTTATTCTGTTTTAATTATAGGATTTTTAGGGATTTTGTTTAAGCTAGGGATTTTATTGTTATTTTTTCAATTTAATGTGTTTTTGGTTATGGAAAGAGAATGCAATTGAGATTTAGGTGAAATTCGAAGAAAGAGAGAATAAGGAACGCTGAAATTAAGGAAAGGAGCAGAAAAACAGATTTTAAGTGACTTCTTGCTTGCGCTAAAGGAGGAGCTTAAGCTAAAACTCACTTAAATGAGAAAAAAAGTTTTGAACGAAGGCGTCGACGCCACTGAAGCGGGAAGTGTGAAATAACAACCACTTCGTAACAAACAGCAGGGATCTTTTATAAAAGGAAGGCTAGAATGAACAAAAGGGGCATCATATCTGGGAAGATCTCTGGAAGCACTGTTGCAGTCAAGAATTTCCCTTTTCCTTTTCAGTTGGATATTCATGGCTACCATGCGTAGCTAATCTTTTCTTCTTGGGATTGAATGTAAATTCTCCACTTCAATTGTACTCTTGGTATTTATTTGATATTGTTTTATTCAGTTTATCTTTGTTTAACGTTTTATATTAAATTGTCATACTTTAAATTTCTC
>Ga0209700_109206_pt1 | contig 11709 bp, 13 predicted proteins | sample SiratroredBW_FD_187528 | JGI IMG/M metagenome (GOLD analysis project Ga0209700, IMG submission 187528) | Root nodule microbial communities of legume samples collected from California, USA - Siratro red BW (SPAdes) (version 2) | ecosystem: Host-associated > Plants > Roots > Nodule | place: USA...
AAGTTATAATTGTGTCGGCGAGCAGAAAAAGAAAAAAGCACCGAAAAAGAGATGCGAAAAAAGAGGTGCAACACGAGGACTTCCCGGGAGGTCACCCATCCTAGTACTACTCTCGCCCAAGCACGCTAAACTGCGGAGTTCTGTTAAGATCCGGTGCATGAGTGCTGGTATGATCGCACCTGTCAAGTGTGGCGTGATCAGTGTATATATGGCTTGGGTAATGGGCCTAATTTTCGACACTTGGCAATTTGTGGGGCCCAGAATGGAACGGAGGAGCGAATTTGTTAGACGAAGTTATAATTGTGTCGGCGAGCAGAAAAAGAAAAAAGCACCGAAAAAGAGATGCGAAAAAAGAGGTGCAACACAAGGACTTCCCAGGAGGTCACCCGTCCTTGTACTACTCTGGCCCAAGCACGCTTAACAGCGGAGTTCTGATGGGATCCGGTGCATTAGTGCTGGTATGATCGCACCTGTCAAGTGTGGCGTTATCAGTGTATATATGGCTTGGGTAATGGGCCTAATTTTCGACACTTGGCAATTTGTGGGGCCCAGAACGGAACGGAGGAGCGAATTTGTTAGACGAAGTTATACTTGTGTCGGCGAGCAGAAAAAGAAAAAAGCACAGAAAAATATATGCCAAAAAAGAGGTACAACACAAGCACTTCCTAGGAGCTCACCCATCCTAGTACTACTCTCGCCCAAGCACGCTTAACTGTGGAGTTCTGGTGGGATCCGGTGCATTAGTGCTGGTATGATCGCACCTGTCATGTGTGGCGCGACCAGTGCATATATGGCTTCGATAACGGGCCTAATTTCCGACACTTGGCAATTCGTGGGGCCCAGAACGGAATGGAGGAGCGAGTTTCTTAGACGAAGTTATAATTGTGTCGGCGAGCAGAAAAAGAAAAAAGCACAGAAAAAGAGATGCGAAAAAGAGGTGCAACACGAGGACTTCCCAGGAGGTCACCCATCCTAGTACTACTCTGGCCCAAGCACGCTTAACAGCGGAGTTCTGATGGGATCCGGTGCATTAGTGCTGGTATGATCGCACCTGTCAAGTGTGGCATGATCAGTGTATATATAGCTTGGGTAATGGGCCTAATTTTCGACACTTGGCAATTTGTGGGGCCCAGAACGGAACGGAGGAGCGAATTTGTTAGACGAAGTTATACTTGTGTCGGCGAGCAGAAAAAGAAAAAAGCACAGAAAAATATATGCCAAAAAAGAGGTACAACACAAGGACTTTCTAGGAGCTCACCCATCCTAGTACTACTCTCGCCCAAGCACGCTTAACTGCGGAGTTTTGGTGGGATCCGGTGCATTAGTGCTGGTATGATCGCACCTGTCAAGTGTGGCGTGATCAGTACATATATGGCTTCGGTAACGGGCCTAATTTCCGACGCTTGGCAAGTCGTGGTGCCCAGAACGGAACGGAGGAGCGAGTTTCTTAGACAAAGTTATGCTTGTGTCGGCGAGCTGAAAAATAAAAAAAGCACTGAAAAAGAGATGCCAAAAAAGAGGTACAAAACGAGGACTTCCGAGGAGGTAACCCATCGTAGTATTACTCTCGCCCAAGCACGCTTAACTGCGTTGTTCTGGTGGGATCCGATGCATTAGAGCTGGTATGATCGCACCTGTCAAGTTTAGCCTGATTAATGCATATATGGCTTTGGAAATTTGACTAATTTTCGATACTTGGCACGTCGTAAGGCCAGGACGAGAACGGAGAGGTGAGTAGTTTGAAGACCAAGAGAATAGTTTTCTATGTAATTTAAACATATAATTTGCCTAATTCTGAGTTTCTTACACAAAATTATATAATTCATGTATGACGCGATTGATCATTTAGAAATTTAATCAAAAAATTATTTTAAAAAGTACCTCTTATGACATGGAAAGCTATTTAGAGATTTAATTAAAATTTTATTTAAAATAAAACAGTACTTTTCTAAAAATAAAATTAACATAAAAGGGAACGAAAATTGAAATGAGCCCAAATGACGAAAATAAGTCAAATTTCCCAAACTGGTTTAATTTTATATGAAATTTCCAAAATGATGTATTTTTTTTATTTATTTCTTGATATGGGTAAATCGCACCTGCCAGACACGATATCAATGTGAAAAAATAAATGAAATCGTGAAAAGATAACACGATTTTAGTTTACTAGAGGATGGTGCAGTCAAGATTTGAATTAATAAGTTAATTGAAATGATTTTATGGTGGCTAACATTCTCCACCCATTCCTCTTCTTCTATTTTTGACACGTGTGTTGTATTACTACTATGTAATTAAAATAAATGTAAAGTTACAAAATTGTTTTATTTATTGATAAATATGTAATGGTTGAAATAAAAATGATGTTAGTATGAGATTTATAAATTGAATTAAATTAAGAGTAAGTTTGATATTGAAAAGAAAAATAAAATAAAATTAAAATTTAATAATAAATATATTTAGCAAAATTAAGTATAAGTTGGATATTTGAATTTAGTTACTAATATAGAAATAAATTTAGCAATAAATTTAGAAAGAAAAATTTGAAAATATTATATAATATTTTAAATAAATTTATTGTTAGTTTTTAAATTATATCTAGGTAATTTTTCTTTACAATATTTAACCACTCTTCTATTCAAATTAACTTCACAATTATTCAATTACTTAATCAAAATTAATTTCAACCATTACATGTTTATCAATAAATAAAATTTTTAGTTGCACAGTAGCAACACACCACGTGCAAAACACATCACATGCAAAAAGAAAAGGAATAGGTTGAGAATATTAACCATCCTAAAATGGTGCATTATTCTCACTATTTTAGTTAACTCATCAATTGAAATCTTAGTTACACAATTTCATCTACTAAACTAAAATTGTGTTCTCTTTTCATGATTTTATTTAATCATTTAATGTTAAATTAAATAGTATAATAAAGACACTGTTACTTCACAATTATATCTCTTATGCACGATTTATCCAAAAACAAATAAAAAATACACCATTTTGAGAATTTTAGATAAAAATTACACTATTTTAAAAAATTTGCTGGAAAATAAAGATATGACGAGAATAACAATTTTTTTTATCAACGGTCATTAATATCAAAACTGCCCTAACATTTATCTTATTATTTTTATTTCACAGGACCTAAATGAGCCAAAGCCAACAGCATCCTCACCAATTCATTCTTCCTTTTTTATTCTATACGGTGCCACTCTAGAAACACAATGGCCAAGCCCAAATTTCTCCACACCAAGCTTTTACACATTACTTCGAACACAAACTTAAACCTAAAAATAAAATAGGGTACGGCGGCTGCGGCACCACGTCAAAGGGAACATGTGTGGTGTTCGGTGGTGGTGCAAGGCGGCGGAGCAGGGTTCCGTGTGACGGCGGCAGGGGTGGCGAAGGTAGCGATGGATTAGGGTTATTTGCAATAGCGTTACTGGAGGTAAGGGTGGCGATGACAGCGTGGAGGGGAATGACGGTGCTGGAGGAACCGAAACAGTGGTGCGAGAACGGCAGTGATGTTGTGTCTCGACGGCAGAGTCGATGACGGAGAGCGGCGAAAAAACTCTTTGTGTAGCTTCATCCTCGCATCACCAAGCTTCTCGACGAACGACATGGGCTTTACGTCGAGCCCCGTCGACACCAACACCACGACCGGACGGCAAGTCCCGTGGCGAGGACAGAACGAGACAAAGAAGGCTAAAGAGAGAAGAAGCAACGATGATGGCAACCAAAAGACTCGATATGCGGCGGTGAAGATGTCACAGACCACGATGAAGTGGCTGACTTATATGACATTGGCGTCTTGTATTATGGGGTTCACAAGACATGGTGCAAAGGAGAGTCATGGAAAACGGGAAAGGGTAGCACATGCACGCTGGCTGGGAAAGTGATATCGAGAGAAAGATGTTGAAGAAAGTGGTGGTGGTTCGAGGTTTCAAGGGAGGTGTGGAGGCATGATAATGGTGGCAACAACAACACCAAGTGTTCCCTAGCACCGGTGGTGCTGGAGAGGATGGAGGGTAGTGGCGGTGACGAGTCTGAACGAGGAGGTGAAGGTGGGGTTTAGGATGTCAGGGGCAGTAGAGTGGGTGTTCATGGTGATCGTGGCAATGATTTTGCTCGTTGGGGGTGTTTCTCATGATGGCCAGAAACATTCTTCGTGCAGTTAACAAGGGCCATTATCATAGCATAATAATGATGATATATTCACCAAGGACAAACATTACTTCCGTTGACTCACAAAATGTTTTCTCGCAATACCAAACCAGTGTAAATGAATAGCAGCCAGGTCTGGTACATCAGAACAGGAAAACTTGAGTTACATCTTTCTTTCTTGGAGGCACGCACGTTTATAGGTCTTAGAAACATTCCCCAAAAGCTTCCTTATGCACGACTAAGGAAATACGAAGAAGCTTCATTATCAACGATCTGGCTTTCTGCAAATCTTCATCCAACACATTGTTAAAAACAGAAAAGCTTTATGAAAAGATAAAAGAATTGGGAGAGAATTTGTTTTCTTGAATAATAAACTAAAAAAACTAACAAAAACCCACGTCTAACAATTCCTAATAATGTGGTCTGACTAAAACAGAACAACCCTTAAAATATAACTAAGTAACCAACGAGTAAAATAACTTAACAAATCTTAACAATTCCTCCCTTAAACTGAATACTACAACCATTCAGTTTATATCCAACTCAGAACAAACTCCTAATAGCCCTCTCAATTTCAAGAAAACATCCAACTTTAGTGGTTTAGTCATCACATCAGCCAACTGTTCCTCTGTGCTACAATGCACCAACTCCACTGTACCAGCCTTTGTGAGTTCTAGAAGAAAATGGAAACGCACGTCTATGTGCTTACTACGACCATGCATTACTGGGTTCTTTGAGAGTTTAATTGCAGAACTACTATCACAACGAATAATAGTTGGCTTATCTTGATTCTGACCCAGCTTTTCAAACACCCCTTTTAACCATACCGCCTGGCATGCACATGAAGCTGCAACGATAAATTCTACTTCTGTGGAAGACAAACTCACTATTGGTTGCTTTTTTGATGACCATGATACTGCTCCTGAACCTAATAAAAAAACATAACCTGAAGTACTTTTTCTCTCATCCAAATCTCCAGCATAATCATGTCAGTATAAGCAGCAAATTCATCATCTCCTCCTTTCCTATAGAAAATTCCAAACCCACTTGTTCCCTTCAAATATCTTAGTACCCTTTTTGCAGCTTGTAAATGAAGCTCAGTAGGATTCTCCATATACCTACTAATAAGACTTACCACAAACATCATGTCTGGTCGAGTAGCCGTGAGGTACATGAGACTACCCACAATTTGTTTATAGTTAGTCTTGTCCACCTTTATTCCACCTTCATCTTTCATGAGTTTACAGCCAGGAACAATAGGATTACGAACAAAATTACTTTTGTCCATTCCAAACCGTTTCAGCACCTCCAATGCATACTTCTTCTAACTGATAAAAATGCCATCAGATCTTTGCAAGACTTCAAGACCTAGGAAATACCTCATCTTACCAAGATCTGTCATGTCAAACTCATGCTTCATGGAATTTTTAAATTCTGTAAACATCAATTCATCATTTCCAGTAAAAATGAGATCATCAACGTAAAGACTTACAATTAATATTTTGCCTTCTTTTCTTGTCTTGAAGAACAAAGTGTGTTCATAATCACACTTCTCAAAACCTGCCTTCTGAAAATATGCTTCTATGCGGTTGTACCAAGCACGTGGGGCTTGCTTAAGCCCATAAAGTGCTTTTTTTAACCTGTAAACCTTCTTTTCATGTCCCTTCTGCACATAACCACAAGGTTGCTCTACAAAGACCTCTTCATTCAACTCACCATGTAAAAATGCAGATTTCACGTCTAGCTGGTAGATTGACCATTTTCTTTGAGCTGCAAGTGCTACCACCAAACGAATTGTCTCTATGCGTGCCACAAGTGCAAATACTTCAGTATAGTCCACCCCATACTGTTGAGTATACCCCTTTGCTACAAGCCTAGCCTTGTACTTTTCAACTTCTCCATTTTCATTGAATTTAGTCTTATAAATCCATTTTACTCCAACCTTTTTTCCTCCCTCAGGTAACTCCACCAATTCCCATGTGCCATTTTTGTTTATTGCTTCCATTTCCAGATCCATGGCATGCCTCCATTTCTCACTCTTCGAAGCATCTTCAAAGTAAATAGGATCAGTGGCTGCAAATATGGCCAAATGAGCTTCATTATCTTCTTCAGAAAGACCTTCTCCTGTTACATAGTCTCTCATCCAAGTTGGTGGATGCCTACTCCTCCCTTCGTTTGAGCTAGGAGAACTTGCTTCAGCTAAAGAATCAGAGGAAAGATTCTCCTCTTCTGCTTCTATGCCAGCTTCAAGATCAGATTCGTTTCCCTCTTCATTTTCATCAGACACAACTGCTTCCGGCTCATGATCACCCCATTCCAAATCGCACATAATGGATTCTTCATAGGTTTTATCCCAATTCCAGCTCTTGTCTTCTTCGAACACAACATCTCTACTTATTATGATCCTTTGTGAAGTTGGATCATAGAGTCTATATGCCTTTGACTCTTCACTAACTCCCAACAAAACACAACTTAAGCTCTTATCATCCAGCTTGGTTCTTTTACTGTCAGGCACATGAACATGAGAGATACATCCGAACACTCTAAAATATTCAACTGAAGGCTTGACTCCACTCCAAGCTTCTTTGGGAGTCTTATTTTTGACTGCCAGTGTTGGACTTCGATTCAATACATGCACTGTCCAGTTGACTGCTTCAGGCCAGAAACTCTTTGGAAGTTTCTTTTCAAAAAGCATACTACGAACCATATTCATAATGGTTCTATTCTTTCATTCCGCAACTCGTTTTGCTGTGGCGTGTATGCAGTTGTGGCGTGTATGCAGCTGTCAATTGCCTTTGTATGCCATTTAAATCACAAAAATTGGTGAACTCTTGTGATGTAAACTCTCCTCCTCGATCAGTACGTAAGGCTCTAATAAACAAGTTTGTTTCCTTCTCAACATGAGTCTTAAAATTTTTGAACGCAACAAAGGCTTCTGATTTCTCTATTAAAAAATAAACCCATGTTTTTCTACTAAAGTCATCAGTGAAAGTAATTAAATACCGTTTCTTGCTATTAGAGATGGGTTTGATCGGTCCACAAATGTCAGCATGCACCAACTGGAGAATTTGAGGGGCTCGCCAGGTGCTTTTCCTTGGAAACGAGTGCCTTTGTTGCTTACCCACTAGACAATCTTTACAGAGTCTCAAGGGAGACTTGAATTGTGCTAAACCATTTACCATCTTCTTCTGCTGAAGAGTCTTTAAGCCTTTAAAGCTCAAATGTCCATATCTACAGTGCCAAAGTTGCCCCATATCTTCTGTGAGTGTATTAAAACAAGTAGACGCTATAGGCTGAGATATGGCATGCAATATGAACATTTGATTCAAAGACATCTTTGTCTCCATGATTAAGCCTCTTTCAGGATGAAACACCTTACACATTCCATTTTGAAACATAATGGTAAGCCCTTTTTCTTGCAATTGCCTAATGCTCAATAAATTGTTCTTCAGCTCTGGTACATAGAATACTCCTGTGATTATTTGTGCTATTCCATTCACTTGCAGTCGTACATTACCCTTACCTATTACGGCCACGCTGGAGTTGTTACCCAGCTTCACTGAATCTCTGAAACTTCCATCAAAATCTGTAAAGTATTTCTTATTCCCACACATATGATTGTTGCACCCTGAGTCAAGGAACCACATGTCTTCTCTATTAACCTTATTCATATTCATGTACGCCATCAGCAACATTTCTTCTTGAGTTTCTACATAGTTGGCCTCCTTCTCTTTGTTTGGACATTCCCATTGAAAATGTCCTAGTTTGTGACAATTATAGCACTCAATTGTGGTCTTGTCAAAGTTTTGTCTACCTCGTCCCCGTCCTCTTCCTCTAAAACTGCCACGACCTCGACCCCTTCCTCCAGATTGTTCTCCATGAGTAATCTTCAAAGCCTGTTCTTCTTCAACATGAGAACTCATGCGTTGTTCATGCACAAGCAGACTGCTTTGCAACTCATCAATGGTTAAGGTGTCTATATCCTTAGACTCCTTAATGGAACACACAACATAATCAAACTTGGGAGTCAAGGATCTCAAAATCTTTTCAACTACAGCAACATCTCCCTTGTTCTCACCATTTGCTTTCATCTTGTTAGCTATGGTAAGGGTCCGTGCGAAATACTAATTCACGGATTCTCCTGTCTTCATGTGAAGAGTTTCAAATTCCCTTCGAAGAGCCTGCAAGTGTGCACGCTTTACCCGGGTCGAACCTTGATATTTCTGCTTCAAAGAATCCCATATGTGCTTCGATGTTTCCTTATTGATGATTGTCTCTAAAATCGAACGATCTAATGCTTGAAATAGATAGTTTTTGGCTTTTAAATTTTTCAACTTCTGATCTTCAATGTGCTTTTTCTGGGCATCTGTAAGAACAATGCCTTCTGCTGCTGCAGGAATTCCATTCTCCACCAAGCCCCAGTACTCTTTTGAACGCAAAAAATTTTCCATGAGCATTGCCCAATGATCATAGTGCCCATCGAATTTCGGAATTGATGGCTGCACAAATGAATTCTCTGCCATCGTGCTTTGATGACTACACACGTAGAAGACTGCTGCTTCTAGTTTTGATCAGGCCCCGTGATGGGGCTCTGATACCAAATGTTAAAAACAGAAAAGCTTTATGAAAAGATAAAAGAATTGGGAGAGAATCTGTTTTCTTGAATACTAAACTTGGTTATTATATAGCCTAACCTAACAAGCTAAAAACCATAAAAAAAACTAAAAAAACCCATGTCTAACAATTCCTAATAACATGGTCTGACTAAAACAGAACAACCCTTAAAATATAACTAAGTAACCAACCAGTAAAATAACTTAACAAATCTTAACACTCATCGGCTAAAGAAAGAGCGATGAATTTGTTGGAGAAAAGAGAATCAAGAGAGGAACTGAGTGAGTGTGGATTCTGGAATCGATGATTCTTCCACTGATACCAACACATTCACTCAACACAACAAAACCACCCCACCATGAATAAAATAACGTTACACCCTTTTGATATCCATTTGGCCTTCCATATGCTCTTGTTACAATTTCCAGCACAGAGATATCAGAAATGGAAACTGAAATTCTCATTTGTAATATTCAGGTCAACCAAACTAAGAAATTTTGATGTTGCAAATCTTTCTTCCACCAGCACAAGTATATCTTCAATAATTCCACTTCTAATATCAAATACTTTCAAGTAGCATCTCTCAATACCTAACAAACAATACCTTTATGGCAAGAATAACGAGACTATTGAAAAGCAATTCCTCCACCACACGCGTGAAGCCGAACATAAAGATGCCAAAACAAAATGAACTCCAGCAAAGGCTTTATGTGGGTCACCATACTATGCCTTCTGCCATCCCTCTTAGCATGCATGTTCAAACACTTTGCCAACTCCTGGGGTTTCTTTTTCCTCATGTGGATAGTCTCCAATATAAAACACTCGAACTTCAGCACGGTCAACCATGCATATGGCAACACCAAGCTAAACTCTCCAATAGGCTCATGGGTACTGGCGAGTGTTCCATGATCCTTAAGCACAGAAATCCATTTTATCCATTGTGTCTTTTTCCTAAAGGGAACTTTCACATTAGGGAACTTAGAAAGCGCTCCTACACTGCTTCCCTTGTTCTCAACTCTCGAAAGATCATTCTCACTGTTAACCAATGCAAGTGCAGGTAACTGACGCATGTGTAGGTTCCAGGCGCAGGAGTATTCCACTCCGCATAGGATGGACTCCTGTTAACAGGTCTGGCAAAAACGGTGGGGACGGAAGAAGGAATGTCTTGGATTTTAGATGTTCGATTCGGGTATGTTTAAAGGTATAAATCTTTGTTTGGGATGGCTAAGGTCATAAGACCTCAACACAAGGTTTACTCGAGTCTTTTAAGACTCAGGCTTAAGCATGGTGTGGGTTTGGAAATTACACGACACAAAGAAGAAAAGAAAGAATAAAAAAAAAAATTAAAAAAAACCATTAAACATTAAACATTAACAAAACCAACAAAGCAGTGAACAACACAACACAAAAACATTAAACAGAAGCAAGACAGTGTACTTGGGCATTATATGGTCTTCGTCTAGAGGATCTTGATGAAGAACACAGTACAATTTCATGTGCAGTGATTTCAGAAACATTGGTTTATTAGCTATATTCATTTCAAACGGCATAATCATATACCCAACCATACTTATAACTTAAAGGAAAATATTACTTTGACACTGTATTTTCTCTTACCTCTGTTTGACACTCCGACGTGGCATGTGCTGTCCCGCGTGGCAATGAAAGAGAAAACGCAATTGTTTTTTCATTTGCCTTCTGAAAATGCAGGGCAATTTGAGAGGGAAAGTAGAACACACATGTGTCTCAGGGGTGCAATGTCTAAGTGGTTAGCTCAGTTCAAACAAGTGGTTCGCTGTGTGTAATTTTGGAACACACACATGTGTCTCAGGGGTGGTAGGTCTAAGTAGTTAACTCAGTTCACCTAAGTGGTTCGTTGTGTGTAGTTTTGGAACACACACATTGTCTCCAGAGTGAAAGGTCTAAGTGGTTAGCTCAGTTCAAATAAGTGGTTCGCTGTGTGTAGTTTTGGAACACACACGTGTCTGGGGGATGAAAACACTAAGTGGTTAGCTCAGTTCAAATAAGTAGTTCATTGTGTGTAATTTTAGAACACACACATGTGTCTCAGGGGTGGAATGTCTAAGTGGTTAGCTCAGTTCAAATAAGTGGTTCGCTGTGTATAATTTTGGAACACACACATGTGTCTCAGGGGTGGTAGGTCTAAGTGGTTAGCTCAATTCACCTAAGTGGTTCGCTATGTGTAGTTTTGGAACACACACGTGTCTCGGGTAGAATGTCTAAGTGGTTAGCTCAGTTCAAATAAGTGGTTCGTTGTGTGTGGTTTTGGAACACACACGTGTCTGAAGGGTAAAAACACTAAGTGGTTAGCTCAGTTCAAATAAGTGGTTCGCTGTGTGTAGTTTAGGAACACACATGTGTCTGAGGGGTGAAAACACGAAGTGGTTAGCTCAGTTCAAATAAGTGGTTCGTTGTATGTAATTTTGGAACACACACATGTGTCTTAGGGGTGGAATGTCTAACTGGTTAGCTCAATTCAAATAAGTGGTTCGCTGTGTATAGTTTTGGAACACACACGTGTCTCGGGTGGAATGTCTAAGTGGTTAGCTCAGTTCAAATAAGTGGTTCGCTGTTTGTAATTTTGGAACACGCACATGTGTCTCAGGGGTGGAATGCCAAAAACAACTGCGTTTTCTCTTTCATTGTCATGCGGGACAGCACATGCCATGTCGGAGTGTCAAACGGAAGTAAGAGAAAATGCATTGTCAAAGTATCATTTTCCTAACTTAAATAAAATCAAACACAAAATTCACACATAAAAGAACTTCAACTCTGTCAACACCCAATTTCGTCCGGACAAATAAATTATTTCAGCTTATAAAACAATATAAAAATTAAAATAAAAGTACGTGTTATTTAGCTTTATTATACTTTGTCATTTAAATAAAAAAAAAAAAAAAA
>Ga0209700_109207_pt1 | contig 11709 bp, 6 predicted proteins | sample SiratroredBW_FD_187528 | JGI IMG/M metagenome (GOLD analysis project Ga0209700, IMG submission 187528) | Root nodule microbial communities of legume samples collected from California, USA - Siratro red BW (SPAdes) (version 2) | ecosystem: Host-associated > Plants > Roots > Nodule | place: USA...
TATTTTTAAAAAAAAAAAAAAAAACACACACACACACCCACATATATACTTAAACATAAGTTGGAAACATTTTTATATTCATGAAATCTATCTTTATAAAATTTGAAGACAAAACAGGATAGGTAGACAAATCTAATAAAGTAAGTGTTTAAATAGTTTTGGGGTATTCAGACAAGGTATTGATGATCATGTTAGTTTATTATTTAAACATAAAAGTGTCAGAGTATAATAGTTTTACTTATACCGTGAACACCTCTATTTAACACATGTTTCTTTATTTGATATTAACACCTTATGCATGTATGTGCAAACTCATCACAAACTCGATGGATCCAATTCAAAGAGATATTTCAAGACCGACTTACTTTTATAAAAAATTTCTAATACAAACAACATCTGTGTTACATAAAATTTATTAATTTGTAGTCATATGTTATATTTCTCAAATAAGTCAAGTTACAGCCTAACCTAAATAGGTTGTCAATAGAATATTATGTTGTAGATAATATTTTTAGAATTTATTTATGATATATATTCAGATTATTTATATGTGTGTTTATCCAATAATAAAACATGTTAAAAACATGTCATTGATATTTATCTGGAGCATGTTTAGGTCTTGTAAGGATATATAAAGAGATAAAAAAAATGTATTTAATGACTGTTATAAAAAGAAAAAAATGCAGATTAAATAGTATACTACATTAGAAATTCAAATTTAATTTTCATTGTAATATTAAAATGTAAAAAACATACAGTTTAAGTAATTTAAAATAATTAATAAAGTATGTCAAATATCTCAATGGTGAACAATACTTAAGATGATCATATTTCCCAAACTGTTAGCCAACTTAGACTAATATTGACTGTCCAGGATACTTTTACAGAAATATAGATGTATTTTCCCCTTTTATTTATACACATTCAAAAATGTCTATTAAAAGACAAATTACTGCTTTTCTATAAATTATATCAAATAATTTTTACACTAAATACGCTTAGCATAAAATGAATGTATCTTCATTAATACTTCAAGGTCATTCTATTATAATTTCAAATTGAAAATGATCACACTTACCACCGTTGTGACATCTCGAACTGATATATATTAGTCTAAGTGAAATTAGATTTGAATTTTTAAAACAAGATATCGAGTGTTAACTTTAAAGATGTAAAAAAAAATATTAAAAGAAAACTTCATTAAGCAACTAATCATGTTTTTATAAAAATTAGTTATCAATAAAGAAACATAAATAATAAAAGTAAGAAAAAATGTTTATTTTTTGTTAGAAAAAAATAAGCACCACAAATTTCTTAATAATTAGTTAATGTAAAAGTGGAAGATTAAATTATATATTTGTATTTTGTTATGCTCAAGTAGAGTAGTTTTCCAGTTCTACATCCAAATGTAATGGAAATCAAACACTAAATAGTTATTTTTTGAAATAAAATATTTTTAAGTAGATATTTTTTTAATTAAGAGTTTAGTGAATTTCAAAATATCGAGAACGGTAACAACTAATATGTTAAAAATATTAAATTAATATAGGTTATATTTAAGTCAACCAATAATTTTCATTTTTATTATTGTAACTATTTTTTAAAAAATAATTTTGAAAAAAAAAAAAAGATGTATTCACAACATGTATATCTAAATTCCAGAATTGAAAAAAGTCACATCTATTTAATTTTTGTATTGAAATTTTTATTGGTATAATATTTTTTCTATTAAACTGAAAAGGACAGATAAGCATACATAGACTATTTTCATCTGTTAATAATAATAGTATTAATAATAATTATTGTTATCTTTATTAAGTTGACTTAAAAACATTCAGATAACTAAGTAATAATTTATTTCATTAAATTGTAAAATTAAAAGAATGTGATAATTATTAGGAGAATTCTCTACTTTAAGTTATTTGTGGTTCGTGTTTTGTAATTAAATTGTAAAAATATTTAATAGTTATGAAATGTTTTTAAGGTAACATCACTTCTTCTTTTTTTATCATCATTACATTTTTTCCCGGAGAAAAATATATTGAAAGAGTTTTGTTTTGTCTAGTTATAACCTTTTTTATACTCCATTATACAAAAACTAATCTTGTTTGGGTATGATCCTCACTACTTTCATATTAAAAAATTTGACTGCCAACTAAACATTATGATTAAGTGTTAATGAATGAAGAAATAAATAACTAAATAAATAAATGGACAAAAAATTCAATACACTAAAGTATCAAATTTTGTGTATTTAACATTTTAAAAAGGCTAAAGAAAGTCAGGTCCAATAAACCTTTTTCATTTGGTAATTTTGAGATCTCTTGTTATAAATACTTTTTAAAAAATATTTTAGTGTTTAAATTTTATCAATTGCACCAATTAGAATAGAGTGTTTAAAAAGAAATATATATCCTTGGACATGGAAATGTGATAAACAACAAAGAAGACACAAAACTGAAGGACGATCAGAGATTTTATTTTTCTTTTTTTAAATGAGAATTGAATTGGAGGGAGAAAGGGTCATGGGAAGAGTGTGATTAATCTACTCATAAGGGACAGAATAAGAAAGGGGAGAGTGTAAATAGCATCAACTTAAATTGTTAAGCCCAGGCGAGTGGCCCAATACAGATAATATTCAAAATACATAAATAACATCAAACAAGTAGAGAAAAATTCACCACATTTTTTTTTCTATTTTTTATCCAATTATGTATATTTTTTATTTTAACGTTCGGCTTAGTTTTATCCTTTTAGGAAAAAAGATTCTAAAATTTAGAATAAAGGATTTCTATTTATTATTAATTTTATCCAAAGTGAAAATGAGTAAAGTTATTTGTATAATTTCAGAAAATTTATTCTAAAATTAATACGAGGTGGTAGAAGAAATTCGTAGAAGATTGCAACTCAAATTTTCCGAACCACTCTGGATATATTTTTTTAATGGGTTCTGAGTAATTTAATATGAAAATTTTCCTTTTTTATCAGATATTTTCTAGTAATCTTATAAATATTAAAATTTTCACTTCATCCTTATATTTAATTATTTTTATATTTTATAATTCAAAATTTAAAACCTGTGTAATATTGCATAATTTAAAATAGTAATTTAAAATTTAATTTTAACTTCTAAATTATATAATCTAAAAATTAATATTATATTTCAAATTAAGTTATTTTTTATGAAAATAATTACTGTATTATGATGTAATCCAAAATAGAGTATTAAATTTAAAAAACACAGTTCATAAATCATTTTTTTTATGAAAAAGCTTCCGCATTATTAAAGCAAAATCAAAACATTTACTTATGAGTTCACGAGACAATAAATGGACAAAAAGATGATAATAACAGAAGGAGTAGTAGATAAGAAGAGAATGATCACAATAAAAAAATATATATATGGTTTAGAAAACAATTTTAGTTTTTATAAACTCTATGGAGATGCACGAGAAAACCATGAAATATCAAACGAAATAACCATTCGTTATAAGAAATAAAACACTGGGCTTCTGCTAGCCAAATTAATGAAAAAAAAATCAATTGTTTACCGTATTATATAATCATAATGTTTTAACGTATTAAAAAAATAATAATTGAACTGAAACTATGTTCTGTTATAAATAAATATCTACGGAGCGAATTCTTTTCCATGATACATCAGCGTATTATTATATATTTATCCTATTGATTAAGTATGAAAAATTTAAAATATAGTTAATATATCCAGCGCTTACATATTTTGAGATAATTTATTCAAAGGAAAAAAATTATATTTAGTTTTGTGCATATAATATAATTAATTTATGGTCTAGTTGACTAAAAAAATATACATTACAACAAATATACATAAAATAAAAATTAGAAAATAATAATAATTATCAATGGTAAAATATATTAGTTAACTAAAAGACAACAATAAAATAAATAAGTTGATAAAAATAAACTATAGTTATTCTTTTTCTTAGATTGGGCATTAAATAATTACTGAAAATTTGACTTCTTGGGTAGATGGATCCGTCTTCCTACTAGGTAAGATGTAACAGGTTGAGGTTTCAGAGCAGATATACTTAAAATTTATGACCACATGCCAACCAGGTCAGTTGAAAATTTTATAATGCTAAAACATTTATGATCTGTGTCATTTTTAATGAACATTGAGATACTACCTTGAAAACTCATTAATGCTGCTGCAACTTTATAACAGAGGTTTTTACTTTCACCAAGACTACAAAATATTTAAAAAATGTGCCTGTCTTAGGTAAAGTTTGAACTTTATGAAAAAAATAAAAATAAATAATGAAAATGAATTTTACTTTTAGTTAAAAGATACTGAATATGAGCTTTTCTTACTTCTTCTAACTGTCAAAAGCCAAACATTTCAAACACTGCCCCTCGTTGTCTTGCCTGACTTGGTAAACAAGGAGTTAGGATTCTGAAAGATAAAAAACAGTCTATGACGACCAGATTTCATGACGTCACAATCTATTAATGGGGTAGAAGAGAATCAGAGAATTATTAAGATATACAAATGAAAAAAAAAAATTCATTCAAAACAATAAATACTGACCAATGTATAAAATATAAAACACTACAGAAAAAGTTAACTACTTTGGTAATAGAAAAAAAAAGCTAAGAATCAAAAATGGAATTCATCAATACATTTAATTATATAATTAATCAAAAAAAAGTTAACGTATTTGTTAAAATTGCTATTTAATAAATTCGTAGTTAAAGATTTTTTTTCTCAAAATAAATCACATAAAACAATTAAATATTTGTTTAATTAATTTAAAGCTATGTAATCATATTGAATAGGTTAACAATGATATAAAGTATATGTTTTAAAAACTTATATAATCTGAAATGTTAATCTTATTTAAGAGTGTAGGACTATTTATGCTATACCTCATTAATATAAAACTCAAAGCTATAATATTCTTCACTGTATGATACAAAATATATAATATTAATTTTTAAATTACAAAATATAACCCCAGAATATTAAGTGCTTTAAAATATTATTTGTGTACTTTATTTGATATTTTTAGTCTAATAATAATAATAATAAATACTTTAAAAATATTAAAATAATTATTAAATAAAACTATAATAATAAATATAATTGTCTTGATTTTATCTTATTTCATAGCTTTTTAATTTATCTAAACAACCTTATTTCCTATGATAGTTTTTTTCATCTTTTACTTTTTCTTCTTACCATCTTAAGAAATCCTAATTGTCCACTTTTCAACGTGGGTAAGAAGTTTTCTTCACTTAAAAAAATATTTTACTATCATGCGTATTGTTTTTTCAAAATTGTGTGATTATCTCTCTATTTATATTTTTTAATAATTTTATAACATCTTAAAATCTATTTTTATAATATAATGAACACATATAATTTATACACTATTTTTAAGTTAAATATTAATATTATATTACATTTCACCCACATTAGAAACTCTAAAAGGCTTAAGTTCTTCTCTTGTTAAACTCTTATCCGTATTAACAACTGTATTACAATTCTGTTATGTTAAAAAAAAAGTAATATTAAGTTTATACTCATGTACCAACATATGTCATAGTGTAGGAATTTATCATATCCATTGCATATTTAATATAACAATTTGTTACGATGTAGTAATAATATCTTATATTGAGTATTATGATGTTTTTTTACAGCAAAATCCATGTTAGAAATTTTCAAGAGTCTTACCATTTCATATTTTAATTTATTTGATTAAAAATATTAATAAGACTTTAAATTTTATTAAATTTATGAACTTAATACTCAACGCACTCAATAATAATACCTCATTGGTTACTATGTGTGTCCTTTATATGTATTCATCCAATAATATCACCACTCTGAGTGTAAATTAATTTAGTATTGATATTGCATTAACAATCAACTTTTTGTAGTACTCAAACTTATACTGAAGAGATAATAAATATTGTTTTTTTTTTATCACTAAGGATTACACTATTATTTAATCATTGAGACTTAGTTCATTCTCTTGTCTACCATATTTAAAGGATTCACGTACAAAATGTTGATTAAACCTTTATCTCGTTTAATCAAATAACTAACTTTTGAAAGTCCAAATTTATAGTGAAAAAATAATCAACACGAACTTGTTGTCGTTGCTTACCAGTCATCTTAGTTCGAACCTATTAGCAAAAATTTAGAACTAATACTCAGAATTCAACTAATGTAACAATCTAATCATTGTAAATTAATTATGACCTGACTTGATTAGTTTGCATCAAACAACAATTAATAAATTCTGCAACAAATTACACTATCACTTGAGCAACATCACTTGGTGCATCAAGCCATGAAGTTATACAATTCATCGCAATAACTTTACTTTTCTTCTTTGTCGCTAATGCTCTATATTATAAGTTGTTAGGTATTCAAGTGTGAGTCTAAGTTTCACGTTTGGTAGGAATGAGAAAGTTGAGTAACATATAAGAAAGAAGACCCGTAAACACAATGACTTAAGGTTTTTGGTTGAAGGTGGTGTCATTCTCTTATATGGGTTTGGCTCGGTTCTCATTATTGTGAGATCTCCCAAGGTTTTCCCTCACGAATTTTCCCAACAAGTGATATTAGAGTCTGTATGAAAAAGTTTCAGATAAGTATTTTTGTGAGACCTCTCAGATTTTCCCAACATAAATAAAGTTTGAATGACCAATCTAAAAATCAATGGATAACAAGTTCAATTTGTTAATCCAACTCATTTTCCCAACATAAGTAGAGTTTGAATGACCAATCTAAAAATTAATGGATAACAAGTTCAATTTGTTAATCCAACTCAACTATTCTTACTCGTTCCAATATATTTCAAACTTCAACTCTCACGTGGTTTTAGTATCACTATTAAGATTTGATCAATAATTGAGCTATAGGTTCATAAAACCAAATCATACCAATAAAACAACAATACATTAAAATAAATTCACACCAAATATTAGTTTAATCAATTCAATATTAATAATTATTTTATAATAATTAGAAATATTACCAAACAATTTTTTAGTGTAAGTTAAATACTATCTTTACCTAATATTTACTTATACATATCAATGACTCCAGTATAAGAGAATATGATTAAGATTTTATATAACCTTTCATACCACTAATTAACCAAATAAAAATTTAAACGAATTGAGATAACATTTTCAATTAACCAATCATATAAAACTAAAACCCTGCAGATAAAATAAAAAGTATAAAAAGAATTAAAGAAAAAAAACTTATTCCAAAATAAACTTTTATAAGATTTAAATAACTAAGACACATCCATCTCCTAGTGGATTAAAGTTGTAAAAAAATATAATAAATAGTTAAAAAAAAGAAGATGAGAGAAGTTCAGAGGATGAAAGTTTTTAAAAATTATAAATTTTGGAGATGAATAATTAAATAATTAAAAAAATATAATTTAAATTTATCAATTAAAAATTATTTACTCTAAATTATAAAATTATTTTTACAATATTGTATAAATTTAATTTAAATCTGATAGTCCAATTTATTTAATGTTTTTGTTATTTATATAGTATATATTTTGTTAATTAATTATATAAAAGTGGTTCTGTATTTCGTTCTAGTATATTTTAATTTATATGATAAGATTAACTATTTATAAGTTATGTAATGCATTTACCTACTGAAATATAAGGTTATTTTCTTATTGACGTAAAACAAAATAAAAAGTAAAATTAAGTTGAATAGGTATTGTAAAAATATAAAAAAAAAATTTCAGTACTGTTCTGAATTATACTCAAATCTTTAAAGATTTTACATTTGAGAAATCTTAATTAATATACAACCACTATATATATATATATATATATATATATTAATTAGCATGTATTATTTAATTTAAAAACAAATAATACAATACCATATTGTCTGAAAGAAGAATCTTATCTGTCACACGAATGTGTCCAATATAAAAGTAGGTTGTAGTGTGCAATCCCAAAGAACATCCTGATTCTTCAAATATCTTTCTTTTAGTCATGTTTTGTTAGAATGGTGTCAAGATTCACATAAATCTGATCTACTTTTAATTTCATGAATATGTACTCCTACTGAATTTTTTTGTTTATAGTATTTATTTAACAAATTATAGCCATTAAATTCATTCTTGATAAAATATAACAGGATTTTCCTAATTACTTGATGATACTCTTGCAAATATATCCTACCTGTAGTAGTTACATAATTAAGAATCATGTTTTATAAATAATGTGAAAATATCTTTAAAATATTAAAAAAATAATTTTGTGCATTTCATCATTTTTTAAATTATTATCCTTGATATTTACCAATAAAATAAATATCCTTAAAAAAACAATATTCTTTTATGAATAACTAAAACAATATATGTTTTTATTAGATATATTAAATCCATAAAAGAATAATTTTCAAGGTTTTAAATACTTTAGTGGTGACACCTATTAGTATTTTTTATTACCTTATAGCTAAGCTTAAAAGATGTAGATTCATACTGTAGAAATTTAACGTTTTTAAGGAATGTTATAATTTATAAGATACAAAAAATGTTTTTAAGGAATGTTATAATTTATAAGATACAAAAAATATATTTAATTTTAATTAATATGATTTTAAACTATTTTAATTTCTAAATATTTCATTTTAATAAGTGTAACATTTAAAAAATCTATAATACAGTATCTTTCGAATTCAAAAAGAAATAATTATTATTAATTTTATTATAATAAATACTCTTTGTCATGTTTATAATAAATATATAAATATTATTTTTGTATCATCTAATATATTTATGTTATATTTGGTTTTATTCTCTTTAAGTTTTTTTTTGTCCCTTTTGTTAGTAAGAGTGAAAAAATAAAGTCTAAAACACTAAATAATTACAATTTCTTTTATTTTTTAAAGAAAGATATCATTTTTTTATAAAAATAAATAAGTGATGTTAACGTCATACAATTTTCGTACAATATTTTTTTTTTCATCAAAATTATATCATATTAATATAAATTTAATTTATTTTTTTATATTAAAATTGTGTTAATATGATACAAATTTAATTTTATATTTTTTAATTTTGTGTTTATCTAAAATCGTATTAAAATATCATAATTTATTTATTTGAAGTGATGTTTCCGTGATACTATTTATTCAATTTGATAAAAAAAAAATTACACCCTTTCTTAAAAGAAAACTAAATAAACTAAATAAGCGTGTGCGGTGCTTTTGTCCAAAAATAAACGCTTATATATATATATTTACTTGTGATGCAAATATGGATGAGTTTTCGTATATGGGATAGTTTCTCGTTGTAGTCGCAATAGCTACATTCGGGAAGCTACAAGTGTACACTGTTAAAATATTATAATAATCTTTAGAGGACATAGATCGTCACATGGTTGAACGATACCAGTTATAAGAAGCCTTGCATTCACTATTCCTTCAACATCTACATGTATTAAGTCAATATATATTATGACACATTATTAACTTTTCTTTGAAATATATAATAAAGTTATAATCCTGCTAGAAAAATATGTTTATGAACATATAAATGAAGGTGAGTATATATAGGTGTATAAAATCATTTGTAATATATATATATATATATATATATATATATATATATATATATATATATATTTTTAAATAAATAATTAAAATTATATCTTTTATTTAAAAAAATTAATAATTTATAAGTTGAATTATTAATATGTATATATAAAAGTATTTCAGAATACTTGTAATTTAACAAAGTTTAATAAAATTAGTAACTATAAAATGATATGATGAAAAAGTTATAATGAGAAAAATTTAATATTCTCTTCTTAAGTAAAATATTTCAATTATCAAATATGAAAAAATATTTAAATACTGAATAATTATTAATAATTTAAAGATATTAATATTAACAACTTTTTAGTCAATCTTTTTTAATATTATTTTCTTTTTAAGTTTGTAAGATTTTTGTAACAAACATTAACAACACTTAGACTTTACTATAGGTAGTTAGTATCATTTTTAGATGATGTCAAGTCAACTATAACTATTTATTAATTGAGGTTATTTTTTTAATATTATTAACTAAATTTTTTTTACTACATTTTTAATTGAAGGCAGATGAAAAGTTATTTCAATTAATATTGACAAAGTAAAATAATATAAAACATTGGTTTAAACTTTTTTATTCTTTGTCTATTTAAAATTTTAAAACCTCAGCATCTTCAGAAATTAAAATATATAAATAATTTTGTTATAACATTTATTTTAAATTAATTATTTTGTGCATTGAAATATTTCCAATTATAAAAATTATCATAATGCATATTTTCTATAGCAAATGAATAATAAAATAAAATTACATCACAATATTTTTTAAACTAAATAAATTTCAATTTTATTATATTTATTATGTATTTTTCATTATTCATTTTCTTATATATGTCTGTTTATTTATTCTTTATCAAACAAACATATATTTTTTTTTTTTTTTTTTTTTAAAATTATTTTTTTTTTTTTTTTTTTTTTGATAAAAAGTAACAGTTGATTTTGTTCATAAAATGCTCCATACAAATACATTAACCAAAATATAAACCATTCTAATAATATTATAGATTGTAGTATAAAAGTAAGATGTAATAAAGGATTTTCAACAAATTGTACATTCTTAAACATCATTACACCTAATTAAAACATATTAAAATAAATACTTAAACCAAATCCTAACAAAAATTGATAAGTAAGTTTTAAATTAATAAGATTGTAATAAAAAATGTATAATATTTTAGACTCATGTATCAAATATAATCACCACACTAAAAAACAATAACTTAAAACAATCTTACAAGATATCAAGTTAATTAAAATAAAACAATTATACTAATAAACAATAATTATATAAATTATTTTATTGAGATTTGTTTCAACATATTTCATCTTGTAATTCATATTCAACCACCATAGATTGATAATGAATCTATTTATACAAATGATTAAACATGCTAGGTACTTAATTTGTACTAATTTACTCACACACAGGTGAAAAGATAATTAATTTGTTACGAGAATTTTTAACTTTAGCAAAAAAATATTTTATTAGAGTGAAAAAATATCTTGCTTGAACAGAAATATCTCCATTGAGTAAAAATATTCTATATTTTTTTATTTTTACTTGATTGAGAATAATTTTCATGAATTAAAATTTATGTGAGAACAAGTCTCTTCTATTTTTTAACTCAATTAATAAATTCAAAATATTAAAACATATAATATAATTTTATAATTCGCACATAATGTAGGAAAAATATATCATAAAAATATACCGTATGTGAAAATTTGAAATTATATATAATTCACCAAATAAAAATTTAAAAAATATATAAAACTAAAGAATAATAAATTTGTAAAATTACTATTTGACAAAAAAAATACAACACAATAAAACTGTAATTAATTGTAAAAACCAACATATTAAATAATACTTTTTATATTATGTTAAAGTAAGTATTTGGCCTAAGTTCAAGAGGGGGGGATGAATTGAACCCTTTTCAATTCTTTTCGCAAACTTGCTTTTCAATGTGAGAATACAAATTCTTTAAAGAAACTTAGAATGCAATCTGCAGAGGTTCAAACAATTAACAAATATTAACCCCAATCGCACAGAATCAGTGTACTGCAGACAAATATGA
>Ga0209700_109210_pt1 | contig 11704 bp, 12 predicted proteins | sample SiratroredBW_FD_187528 | JGI IMG/M metagenome (GOLD analysis project Ga0209700, IMG submission 187528) | Root nodule microbial communities of legume samples collected from California, USA - Siratro red BW (SPAdes) (version 2) | ecosystem: Host-associated > Plants > Roots > Nodule | place: USA...
TATATATATATATATATATATATATATATATATATATATATATATATATAAACAAAATAAAAACAAAATAAGATAAATTGTAATCAATTCAAAGCACTGAATTTTTTCGTATAATCATCAATCCAAAATCTATTGAATCACATACATGTCCAATTGTTTCCAATTTTTACATTTTCATATGTAAGAGAAAGATTTTTAAGAATGAGCATAATAAACTAAAATAACATCATATATTTTTTCAAGACTTAACTTCTGTACAGCGCTGGAAGGTTTCAATAAACATGATTGATTTATCAAAGGTTGTGTCTTCGATAAATACCTGCAGCTTATGTAAAATAAATGAACCAAAGTAGTGGATTACAAAAATAACACATGTAAACAAACAGTTTAACAAAATAAATGGTTTGATTAAACAATATACATATGTATATATAATATTATATTATATGAAGAATTTATACATGCATATCCTTAACAGATTGCTCAAATGTCATGCATCGTACCAAACAAGATAATCGAGGTTTTGAATATACCTTTGTATGTTGCAAAGCAGATATAAAGGATCACAAATAATTTCTTATATATGTAATATGAAACTCTCTTTGCCGAATATAGTTTCTTTTAATAACTTGAAAGATATGCACCATTATTTGATTTATAAACTTACAAAATAACAACAAATATGCAATATTCAATTCTTAAATTTGCAGAGGAAAGTTTATCAAAGATTCATTTATTATCTAAAAAAAACCATAAAAAATAAAGAATCACATAAATATCATTTCAAGATGGCACATAAAACAGTAATCGATTATAATTTATTAAAATAGAAGGATACAAAAATTTAAAAAGACATATATAATTAATTAGCAAAAATAAATAATCAGTTAAAAGAGACATACACATGAAAAAATAAACTCGCTATAATCGATTATTACTTTAGGTAATCGATTAAACTACAATAATAATAAAAAATTAAATAAGAAACAATCGATTAAACTTCATAATAACAAATTAACCTACACTGAAAATAACATTAAACAATATATTTCACTACAACAAAAATGTTATTTAAAGACTAATTTTAGCTACCAAATAAAATGATTGCTAATTGTGACCAAAATAGTCACCAAAATATATTTTGGTTGCTAGGTAACTACAAAATAAAAGTAATGATTGAATTTAGTGACTAATTAAGTCAAGATAATTGGTATCTAACATTAGCTACCATGATTTTAGTGGCCCATATCATTAGATTCAAAATTAGTCTCTAACTTAATTAGATACCAAAATTTAGAATCTAATGACATAGGTCACTAAAACATTGGTAGCTAATGTTAGATACCAATTATCTTGACTTAAATGGTCACTAAATTCAATCATTACTTTTATTTTGTAGTTATTTAGCAACCAAAATATTTAATTTGGTGACTATTTTGGTCACAATTAGCAACTATTTCATCTGGTAGCTAAAAATTAGTCTCTAAATAATTTTTTTCTTGTAGTGTTTAGCATATCCATGTATATTATCCATCTTACCTATAATGTTCACTAGTGAAAAAAAGCCCATTCAACAACGGTTCTGGAGGGCCTACAAAGGCGGTTTTGCAACCTTCGTCGTCGTAGAAAGTATGTGATATATGATAGTGGTTGTTTAACCGCCATCGTATATATGACATACCAAGGCGGTTCGTCAGAAAACGCAGTATAAAATCCTTTGTAGTGGGCAAATTAGTGTAAACAGGACCTATTAAGGCGGTTGTGGAGCTGTAACCGCCTTAATAGGTCCTGTTTACTAAGTCGATGATGACCTTAACCGCCGTAGCTTAAGCTATTCTTTTTTAAAAGTGTAGCAGCTATCCGTGTTCCTGCCCAAAACTTGCATATATTTCCATGAACATATATGTTCAAGGACATATATTTCGAGACACATATATTTTCAGGCACATTACATATTTCAAAAGTACATAAGTTATAAAAGATTGGAAGAAATTAAATTACATTACAATTATCAAAAGTACTTTATGTTACACTACAACATACTAGTATACATTATCCTAAAAACATACAAGCAATTAATATATACAAGTCATAGATACATTATCTTACACTACAATCCTACTATGAGCGTTTACTTCTCATTTCAATGAAGTATGTTGCACATTCTTTTTGAAGATCTCTTATGGAGTTATTGTCCAATGGCTCTAGATCTGAAAAAAACTGAAATAGGAAGATAGTGTTATTAGTCATCATCATATGAAAGTAATCATAATTTTATCTTATTTGAGCACTTTCATACCTCGTCCCAAGAGTCAATGATACCGACGCAGACTATGGCCTTCATCCAATGCATGATATAGTATCCACATTCCCAACTTCCCTGTTGCTTGTTGCTTGTTGCTTGTTGCACTGTAATTTCATCATATTTAAATTATTAAGCAAGTTCAAAACGAATTGAAGAGGTTCAATTAAAAATTGAATACCTTAGGAAATATCCAATGTAGGCTCTGGGATGTGGATGTAGATCTTCCGCCAAGTATACTACATACATTAATTGTACTAAAACAATTGATAATAATTAGTATGTTCCATATCATACAAACAAGAGTGATGTATTATTTAAAGTTAATTAAATCATACCCTTGAACTACTTGTTTCATATCTAAAGTTGGCTTCTTATGCAGTGAACATAACCAAACCACAGTGTTATCAGTAGGACAAATAAGCATCAGTTGCCAATGGGTCCTAAAACAGTCAATTCATTAGTCATGTTCTATAAATTACTTAATTTGAAAATATAAAGAAAAGTAACTTACGCATGAATAATAGGGGCAAAGTAAATTCTTTTTCTGGATTCTGAAATCCATCTCTGTATATAAGTTTGGCATTCCATTTTTCTATTTCCAGACCTTTGTATACTTTGAGGCTCAAGAAATCCATAAATATCAGCATTCCTAGTGTTATAAGCTAAATTATTTATGTACCTGCATTGTTAATATCATGAATATCAGTAAAAACATAATTTTATTAAAAGAAATTAAAAAATGTCTATATTTATAGCATACTTATATCATCCATAACTGAATGACTGCAATGTTTACCATCTGGGTTCCCTGCACGACTTCAATTAGGTCTTGCATGTATAAGTACAATCAAGGTTATCAAACTCAAGAGTCTACCTAAAGAGTCTAGTAAACTCGACTCGTAGACTCGACTCGTAAACTCGTAAGAGTCTACTTCACATAAAAGTATTTACAAATGACATATTAATTCAATATTTTAATCAAAATAGTTAAAAAAATTATTAAGTTAAATCTAATACTTTAAAAAACATCAATTTAAAAATATAAACTTTTTATAATTAAAAAAATAGAATTTAAAAATTTAATTCAATCCTCTATCTATTTTAGTTCTCGTTTTTTTAATTAAAATAAAAGAAAAAATGATTGTTGAAGACAACAAAACAAACATTCGGTAATATCACGGACAGAGAAAGGAAAAAAATTGTAAATTAGGTTATATGCAGGATAGAAAAGGAAAAAAAAGAAAAGTTTGTAGATTAGGTTATATCACGAACAGAAAAGGGGAAAAGAAGCTTCGTAGAACTATTATGCAGCAACGACAACGTGGACAATCTGAACATAAATTATTGCAGGGTAGACGATCGAAATAGAGAGGAGATCGATGATCACGAACGCGATGGTGACCATGAATGCGACTGGGGACCACGAACACGAACCAGCAACTGGCAACCACACGACAATAGAGGAGAAGAACGAAAAGGGTTACGTGGTTTAATTTCGGTATTCAGGAGCAACGTCATTTTGGGGTTGAAAGAAATCATTTGGAATCGCCAACTCGGTTGTCGACTCGCGAGTTTGGTCAAGTTTACCGAGTTCACAGCGAGTCCACCCGAGTTTGTTCCAAAAACGAGTTTACTCACGAGTTAACTCATTTAAGATGAGTAAAAACGTAAACCCAAACGAGTTAACGAGTTAACTCGCAAGTTTGATAACCACGAGTACAATGGTATACCACCATTGTCCACACCAAATACTCTCTGATCCCACTTATGACACACGGTGAATCAAACATGTCGTGGGAAAGCCTAAGCAACTCCTGAATTGGATTCACAATTGGTTGGAGTTGTTGGGGTGGTTGGGGCTTTGGACATAAACCACCAAGTGTTGGTGATTTCAGATTCCTCTCAAAGTCCTACAACCAAAAATACAAAATGCATTAATTTAAATAACATTAAGTGTAAATTTAAATAACATTAAGAGAAATGATGATAATATACTTGATGTTTTTTATCAATGGCCGTGAGGAGATGTGTAGGCCAAACAATAAAAGTACCAAGTGCCTCTCCCACAAATCTAACCTCTGATGTGGGCACTAGCACCTCGGCATCTGCGTGTCTAACTTCTTCGACAACCACTCTAGCAAAATCATCTCCAAGTGGCACTATGTGGATTATCGAACCTGTAGCATACACTCTCCCAATCGTTATTAAACGAGGATGATCTCCAACAAACAACTTACACCGATATGAAATATCAGTCTTTGTGTCCTCCTCCTCAGCAGCACAACTACCCTTTGTGCTAACTCTCCCAGGGGTAGGTAATACTTCCTCTTGCTGCATAGGAGTGTGTTGTTGTGAGATGCCCATGGATTCGAGCCTCTGCTCAAATTCTTGTCTTAATTCTTCTATTAATTCTCGTTTTAATTGTTCTCTCAGTTGAGCTAGCTAGTTGTTTGTTGCTGGAGTCGCAGATGAAGACTGGGAAGCTAAGCCAAAAAATTCTCACCCCTACACCATATCCAGCAGTCCGGATACAACCTGGGTGCTCTTCTCTTCCAATAGCGACAACCAAAATATCTTGTCTTCCTTGACTCATAAAACTTTCCTTTGAGCTCTGCTACACCAGGTCATCCTATAAAATAATAAAAATAAATGTCAACATTAGATAATGAAAAGCAAAACATTATTTAGTACTCAATTTATTAACAATAACTTAAAATCTGACTAGCAATCTCCTGAGACTATGCAGATGTCATCTGTCCTCCTGGTTTAGTCCTAGCCAACTTCCACTTCTCATATCTGAAGATGAATTTTTTTGTAGCTTTTCTTCCATAATCTTTCTTTCTAATAAATCATAACCCCTTGAGACAATCGGTGGGGGTGACATTCTTATGCGCAATTTCTTGTGCTTTCCTCATCTTCTCCTACAAAATAGATAATTACCTTCGTGACATCATATAATTTAATTCAGTTTTTAGATTTAAAAAAATGGAAACAAACCTGCCAAGAGGGATCCTCTCTACTTTGGACAAATTGTCCCCAAGTCTCTTCATCAATTACATAATTTTTGACAAGGGGACTTGCCCTTGTATTTTCCATAGACGTATGTACTGGTCAAGGTGGCCTTGAATTGTCTCCATTTTATGGCAATGGATGACATAATCTTCTCCCTGATGAAGCTGGATTCTTCAAACTCAGCTTGTCTGCAAAATTAAATAAATAGGTCATTAAATATTGAACAAGATAATTCATCATGTAATTAACCTTTAAATGAGTTACTTACACAAAGATCCTGCCAAATCAGATATTTTTCTGTTTCAGTGACATGATCCCAATCTAGTACCAAAATAAAGACTTTTGTTCATGCTAACACACCCAAATGACTTGCAAACTGGGCCTGATTAGGGCCTAAAGCCCTACCAGTCTGAGAATCTATATGAATTGGGACTTTGACACCACCAAGACGATTAATGGCAATATCTCTCATGTGTGTAGCTTCCCTAGTCGTCTTTAAAGAATCAGCCATGACCTGAAATTAAAAAAAAAATATATTAAGATAACGCATAAAATTAAATATCATATAAAATATTCAGATAACATAAAATTAAATATCCTAAACAATTAAATAAACATTACTTATTTGTATTATGGAAGTGTTACAATGTTCTCCTATATTCCTTCATTGTGATCGGTCCATGTAGTGTGTACTTCATCAACATCATTTTCCTCATTTAGTAGAGGTAATTGTCTTGACAATGACGAATAGTCAGCATATTGGACTCTTGAGTCGTCATGGTTTTCGACATCATGTTCATTTCTCCCTTGAATGACAACTGACCACCTTTGGTTAGAAGGATCTTTAACATAAAAAAACTTGTTTTGTTTAGTAAGTCATGATGAAAGGATCTTCCTTATAACCTATCTGTGCGAGATCAACTAATGTAAAACCCAAGTCATCAATATTCACTCCTATGTTACTATCAACCCATTTACACTTAAATACTAGAACTCTAAATTTTATATAGTCAAGTTCCCAGATTTCTTCAATTACTCCAAAGTAACTTATTATAGCTAATACAGGATTGTTATCTTTTGAACTAGCAAAGTGCATTGACTCTGCCTCAAGGGTAACACCGCTATTCTGCATTGTACTTTTCTGATCCTCAGTGTTTGTGTAAAATGAGAATTTATTAATATCATATGCATACCATGTTATGACATCAAAGTTAGGTCCTCTTGCCAACCATTTCAACTCTTCAACATCACTATCCTTTTCACCAATTTTCTCTTTAAACCATTTCAAAAACGTCTTGTTATGTTCATTTAACAACCACGTCTCATTTGCACGTGGGTTCATTGACTTCAACAACATTTTGTGTTCCTCTAAGAATGGAAGAACATGGTGAGTATTGTTCAAAATATACAAGTGTGCCTGCAGTACCTATTGTTGATCTTTTCAAACTACCCTCACACCTCGTGCCTTTGCCTTCATGCCTTCCTTCATACCAAGACTTTGGGACGCCTATAGCATCCACTTCTGACATATAATTGGTACAAAACTCTATTGCTTCCTTTGCAATATATCTCTCAACAATAGATGTTTCAGGTCGATATGAATTCTTCACGTATTCTTTCAATATCTTCATGCATCGCTCAATTGGGTACATCCATCATAGAAACACAGAACCACATAGTCTGATTTCTCTGATTATATGAACAATTAAATGAACCATGATATCAAAAACAGGAGGAAAATACATCTCTAGTTGACACAAGATAATGATTGCTTCATTTTCTAATTCATCCAACCTAGTAGGATCAATTACTTTACTACAAATAGCATTGAAGAATAAGCAAAGACGAGTGATGACTTGTCTAACATTTTTTGGTAGAATTCCACGAATAGCCACTGGAGAAGGTATTGCATCAGAACATGACAATCATGAGATTTCAAGCCCATAAGTTTCAAATCATCCATTGAGATAAGGCTTTTGATATTTGAAGAGTATCCATGTGGTACTTTAACACCTCGCAAGCACTTACAGAAACTAATCTTTTCAGATTTTGACAAAGTATGACATGCTGGTGGCAAGTAAGTTCGTTTACCATGAGGTTATGGTTGTAACTCTAACCGAACACCCATTTCAACCAGATCTTTACGAGCATTTATTCCATCCTTTGTCTTTCCTTTAATGTTTAACAATGACCCAATTATACAAACATTTTTTCTACATGCATAACATCTATACAATGTCTAACATATAACTTTGACCAATATGGAAGTTCAAAGAATATTGATTTTTTCTTCCATATGTTTTTCACACTGCTATTCTTGAGGGTTTTCCCAAACGTCACCTCGACGTGGCACACTCAATTATAAACTTCCTCACCAGTTAAGGGTGGAGGTGTAGTTTTGTCCTTTTGACAACCGTTAAATGTTTTTTACAACTTGCGATAAGGGTGATTACGTTTCAAAAACCTTCGATGCCCAATGTAAGAAGTCTTACCATATTTTAGTTGATGGTAATTGGTGTTCTCTTCACATATCGAGCAAACGTGATGTCCTTTAATACTATAACCACTCAGATTTCCATATGCTGGAAAATCATTAATGGTACAAAATAACAATGCTCGCAAATTGAAATTGACCTTTTGATATGCATCAAAAACCTCCACGCCTTCATCCCATAACAACCTCAAGTCTTCTATCAAAGGACTAAGATAAACATCTATGTCATTCTCGGGTTGCCTTGGTCCTGATATCATCTTAGACAACATCATATGTTTTCTCTTCATACACAACCAATATGACAAATTATAAATAATTAGCAAAACAGGCCATGAACTATGTTTGCTACTCAAATTACAGTATGGATTCATTTCATTTGTTGCAAGACCAAGTCTGAGATTTCTTGGATCACTTCCAAACTCAGGATATAAACAATCAATTTTCTTCCATTGTGGTGAATCAACAGGATCTCATAACAACCCATCACATATTCTTCTATTTGAATGTCATGTCAAGTTCTTTGCATCTTTAACATTGGCAAAACAACGTCTTAATCATGGTATGATTGGAAGATACCACAATAATTTTGCGGGAGGACCCTTTTTCATGTCATCTTCGTCACTGTCATTGTCCTTTACTTTGTATCTTGATACCCCACATCTAGGACACTTATACAATCCTTCAAACTTTTCTATACAATATAAAATCATTGGGACAAACATGTATTTTTCGGTACTCCATACCCATTGGACATAATATCTTCTTGGCCTCATAGTGACTGGTTGGCAATGTATTACCTTCTGAAAGAATTTGATGAAATAATTCGAGTAATTCAGTGAAACTTTTATCAATCCACCCATTTATTGCCTTAATATTAAATAGTCGTAATACTGTTGACAAACGGGTAAAACTTGAACAACCGAGATACAATTCTGTCTCTGAATCATCTTTCAATGAACCATACACATGTGCTTGGTGGAAACTATCTTCTCCAATATCGCGAATCATGTCTTCCATGCAATCTTCAGGATATAAATTAGAATATTGACATTCAGTAGCAGATACACTAGAACATTACTCCAAAACTTCACCATGCCAAGTCCATGTTGTATAGCTCTTCAAGAAACCACCACAAAGAACATGCTCTCGTATCAACTCAATATCTTGTCTTATCCTATTCAAACAATTCACACATGGACAATAATATTTATTATTTACTCCCGCTACATTCCGCTTAACAAATTGTAGAAACTCTTCAACATCTTTCTCATAAACATCACTAATTCGACTTGCATTTATCCAACTTTGGTCCATGACTACGTATAGTAAAAAAAATTATCCATATTATACAAGTCACAAATTAAAAAAAATATTTTTCAAGGATTTAACATCTCCAAACTTAAAATACTAACACAAATTGTCGGGGATCGAACATCACCGGACTCAATATCAACACGTTTTGATATAAGTACATATCAGACAAAAATTGTCGGGGATCGACCATCCCCAAACTCAATACCAACGCGTTTTCATGTAAGAAAATATCAGATAAAAATTGTCAGGGATCAAACATGCCCAGACTCAATACCAACACGCTTTCATGAAAGTATACACAACAACCAAGCATACACAACAACAATCATTTCAATACACAACATTAAAAGCATACGACGAGAAATCTAAACAATCCAAACATTTCAAAAATACATAAAAACATATCTCTTGTGGCCGACGAAAACAAAACGCAAATGAAGCCCCTTGTGGCCGACAACTATGGTGGAGGGGGGTGCGCAAGGGCTATGGTGGAAGAGGAGGGGCGCGCGAGTGCTATTGTGGAGAAGGAGGGGCACACGAGACTATGGTGGAGGAGGAGGGGTGCGAGAGGTGGCTATGGTGGAGGAGGAGGGGCGCACGAGTGCTATTGTGGAGGAGGAAGGGCACGCAAGGGCTATGGTGGAGGAGGATAGGCGCGCGAGATGGCTATGGTGGAGGAGGAGGGGCGCACGAGGGCTATGGTTATGGTGGAGAGGGATATGGTGTGAGAGAGGGGCGACGACGGTGAGAAGAAAAACCAAGGGACGACGACGCAGTAGAGGAGAGCAGAGTGTACAAGAGAAAGTGAGTGGGGGAGACCTAAAGAAAAGGGGCTACAATGGCGATTGTGGGGCTGCAATCGCCGTTGCAGCCCATTAAAAATAAAAAAATAAAAACATTTTGAAAGTGGGCTACAATGGCAGTTGGAGCCCCACAACCGCCACCGTTGTAGCCCTTGATTTCAAATTTTTTTTAAGAAAACATAGCTATGGCGGTTTAAAAGTAAAAAAAGAAAAAACATTTTAAACCCACAACCGCCGTTGTAGCCCTTGATTTCAATTTTTCTTAAAAAAAACATAGCTATGGCGTGCTTGATAGAGATACGAAGACTGTTGTTATTACTAACTACCTTTATATTATTGTACTTAATTTCAAAATTGTCACCGCATTTTTGTTTAATGCATTTCCATTTTGACTGTTGTTTTATCTTATCCTAAAAAGTGTTTTTTCTATTAGTGGTTTACACATCCAATAATTTATTCAATTGTTTGAACATCTTAAAGAATAATTTTATCTTGAAATTTTGCAGGAGCTTCATGATTTCAGTTTTCATATTACTCCCTTAATGTAAAACAGAAAAATTCTACTACGAACATTTCTTATGTTAGGGTCTTTTGCTCTTAGATTGCCAAGATTACTTTCAACTTGGAATTTTTAAAACAGCAAGAATTTAATTTATGACTCTTTCTTTAAATAATTAAAGCAAGATACGAAAAGGTGTATTGGATGACTTTTGTCTAAGTTAGATTTTCTCATTATAATAAAGTTTGCTCTGATTCTCAAAATAAATAAGTGTATATTTTTGTTCTTTAATGTGTGATCTTTTCTTCCCACATGGAATATGCTCCGCCATGAGCTCCTCTTATTTAAAATACTAGGAAGATAAAAGAAACAAAGGTACCACGGTACTACGAGACAAATCAAATATTTCTAAAAGCAACATGCATCCTCTTTAGAGAATTTTCTAGAGAATTTTGGAAAAGAATATTATGCAGAATAGCACGTGCCAGATAAAAATATGAAAAGGAATGAAGCATATCAAATATAAATAATAATAATTGATTAAAAAATATGTTAAAAAATTATTTAGGAATAAAAACAATTTATGGATAATTTAATCCCTGGAATAATTAATTAACTCAACTGGTAATCTATTTTCCTAGAAAAAAAAAAAAAAAAAAAACTCATTTCTAAGAACAAACGTATCTGAAATAATGAGTTAAATCCTCTAATAATCGATTAAATGTATTAAAACGAAAAAAAATGAAAATTTCTTATAAATTTAATCTATTATAAGATATATATCAATCAATGCTTTATATTACTTTATCATCTATTTTGCTGTCTAACAGATTGAAATATGAAATAACAAAATAAGATAAATTGTAATCAATTCAAAGCATTGAAATTTTTTATATCATCATCAATCCTAAATGTATTCGATCACAAACCGTATAGATTAAGATATAACCAAATAGATTTCTTATGTTTCCAGTTTTTGCATTTTCATATGTAAGAGAAAGATTTTTAAGAATCAGTGTAATAAACTCAAATAACATGATATATTTTTTCACGCTAGAAGGTGTGCATAAAACACGATTGATTTATCAGAGATTGTCTTCGATAAATACCTCCAGCTTTATAGAAACATATATGTAAAATAAATGAACCAAAGTGTGCATTACAAAAATAAAACATGTAGAGAATTAGTCTATCAAAACAAACAGTTCAATGGCTTGATTAAATAATATATATATATATATATATATATATATATATATATATATATATATATATAT
>Ga0209700_109215_pt1 | contig 11696 bp, 6 predicted proteins | sample SiratroredBW_FD_187528 | JGI IMG/M metagenome (GOLD analysis project Ga0209700, IMG submission 187528) | Root nodule microbial communities of legume samples collected from California, USA - Siratro red BW (SPAdes) (version 2) | ecosystem: Host-associated > Plants > Roots > Nodule | place: USA...
CAAGGAAGAATTGTTAATGTCTCATCAACGAGTCATCGATTTACTTATCGCGAAGGAATTCTTTTTGACAAAATCAACTATTTACCGAGGTAAGAAGTAGCTCAAATCTATATATATATATACTATAGTATATTCTTTTACATTGAAAAAGGGTTTATAGAGTCTGACTCTTCTATGAATTTATTGATATATGGAATATTGGACTATAGAATTCAAATTTATTCATGGTCATTTAATTTTATTATGTGTCTTGCTCTTAAAATGAAAATGTTTATTTCAATAATTCTAAAATCAATTTTAATTTATGAAAAGGTGTTCTTAGTGAAAAGTGCATGAACCAGCTAAGGCGAAATGACTTCGAAAAAGTCTAACTGAATTCTCTAAGAGATGGTCACTGACTTGCTGAGAGACATTAAATAAAAGTCCACCTATAAGAGATTCTCTCATGTTCAAATTAGTAAGAGTTAGAGAAATTAAAATAAATATGAATATATAATGAGAGAATTAAATGAGCCCTTCCTACGAGATTAGACCTACTTTAAAATATCCAAAGGTAGTTTAGAAGAGTTGATTATTAAACTTTTTCCATTTGATCAGTTACAACCAAATTAGTTATATGGATATCTGAGTTATTCGGGTTGTAAATATTCTTTGCAAATATCTTAGAGGTGGGTAGTGTATCTCTAAATACCGTAAAGTCAGATAAATGAGGTGTAGGTGGACCGAATTGATAGATGAACGAGTTTAGTATCTTTCAAGTTTAGTTTAAGTAATTATTTTCGATATTATATTTTCACAACCATCTTAAAGGTCAACCGAGGTCTACTCAGTGTATATGTATTTTCATACCACATAATAAGTATCACTCATAAGATTGTTTTCCATTTGTATTTATGAGGTCTTTTCACCCTAGTGATCCATTACTTTATTTTATGAGGTGCTATGTTACCTAAATAGCTAACATTTTATCATCTTAACACGTTGCTCTAGGACAATGTTTGGGTGTCCAATTGTTTCACATGGAATACAAATAATTTGAAATTTCTTGGTCACTTAATATTCAAATGTTACCCCTTCTACATTATTTCAACCTTTACTACTTTCTAGATGTTGTGAGATGATTTTCCTTACCCATTCATCCATTTATGTACATATGTTTCTAATGGCTTGTTCTTTTCCGTTTTCTTATTCATCCAATGATCGTACTGACTCTTTTTCTTTAGAGAGAGACATTGAGGAAGAGATTTTCTCTTCACTCTTCCAATTCAGTGGTTCTTATTGTGCTACTTGTTAGAATGACTATAGCTGATTCTTCAAGAGTAGTAAAACAGAAGGCTCCCCTCATGAGATGTTTAAGAGAAAAAGGAATGATGAATTCATCTAATCCTTGACCCCAAGTACTCTTGGGTTCTTGGGGAGGTTGTTGCCTACCCTTCTAGTTTTATCTTTAAAAAGACTATAGCAAAGTTAGTTTCTTCTTTTATTATATGCTCTGATAGTATGGTCGAGTTCATTGTAGCTAAGACATGTAATATCAAGAATAAGGTATACATGATTCCTAATACAAATGGTGAAGATTTCATTTTTGTGTAAAATTTTTCTTTAAAGAGCTCGATATTTTCTTTCCTCTTTCTTTTTTCAAGGGTAAGATGTTATCAATAATGAATGTGATAACTATCCAACTTCATCATAACAGTTGAGCCTTCCTAAAAAACATCCAAATATTGTGTCAATACCTTCAAATCTCTTCGACCATAAAAATGTTCATGTATTTCTATCAGCTCAAGCATGATTCAGAAGTCAGTTGGGTATCTCTGAGTGGTACTCAGCATGGTCTGTTTCTTTCTATTTAAGCTTATTCTTTCAAAAACTTTAAAAGTAAATTATTTAAGTTAAAGTGTTCTCCTCAAGATCTTGATAAGAGACTATTTTTTACCTCAATTATACTCTTTGCTTTCCTCTTTATTGGCAAAGACCTGACAAGTTTAAGTCAAAGACCGAGTACCTTTTTAGTGTCGAGGAGAGAATAGATATTGACATTCTTAAAAATCTTCCAAGACCCCTAAGCAACAAATGTCTCCTTAACATGTCTCTTACAAAGGATCCCATATCCTTATTTTGTGCTAAGATTCCCTTTATTCTTGTTAATCTTCGTAATACTTACCTTGGGTTAACTCATTGTTTTTCTTTTATACAGATATCATGGGAAAGGATTTTTTTTTTACTAGAAGCTTCGCACCAAAGTCGATGTTCCCACTCTCTAGAAGGATCTTTTGTCCAATTTTTAAAAATCATCAAAAAAGAAGACAAGCGAGACAGTCATAACTGAAAAGGGGTCCTCAATTGTTGTTTGAACAACGACTAAGACGGTAGTTGTTCCTCCAATTCCAAGTGCTGAATCCCAAGGCCAAGTTGGTTACCATGGCCAAACTATTACCTCCCAAATTCAAACGACTCATTTTCCTCACCTTGAGGGAGGACTAATTTGAACATACCTCATCCACCATCGCAATCCGAAAAGAGCAAGCAAGTCTTGCTTGGTTTGTTGATTTGAAGTAAAGAGGGTCTTTTGACTTGGTTAACCATGTATCCACTTCTGCACCTAACTCCAACTTGTTGTGGCATATCAACATGAAGGCGAACTAAGTAAGGATTGGTGGTAGTGAGTTTCCTGGTGCTAATGGTGCCAAGCTACTCAAAGCAATAGGATCGATGGGTTGTTTCAACTATGCTGAGATAATGATGGTGAGGTTCATGGCAATCCTTCACTATTGCAAGGGATTGCCACTTAGAATGCACAAATGATGGTGAAGATCTAGGAATTCAAAATGAAAAACCAAGATTTGGAAAAGAAAAGTTTAGATTGGGATGGCGAAATGATCGAGTGTGATCTTATGTTGTTAGCTAAAGCCTTAGAGATTGCACATGGTTAAGGGAAGATAAAGAATTTAAAGACCAATGTGGGTTTATTGAAGAAAAACCTAGAAGTTGTTGATGAATTTAACGACAAATTGAAAGAAGTCAGAACTAATACAAGTCGCCTCCAAGAAGAAATTGAAAATATGTGCAAGAGTGAGAATGACCTAAAGGCTGAAAATGTTGATCCTGTCACAAGCAAGCTAGAAGGATATGTTGAAGGCTTCAAAAACATAATGTGTCCGGCCTTATCCTTTGCTCCTTCTATTAATGTAGAAAAATTTTATCTAAAAAAAGACATCATTGATGAGGAACTTGTTGATGACTCGAAATATTGTATTCAATGTATAACTTGACATATTAATATATGATTTTGTATGTTTCTTCTAAATACGTTGTCTAACAATTTTGGTCCTAAGTCACTATAATTGTTTTCTTCAACTAGTTGTAATCTAATGTTCTTTCGAATAATTTTGTTTTGACCTTATTCTACAAATGACTTAGGAATTGAATTACTGTAATCTGATTTTAAACATTGGGTTTCTTTAGCTTAATATGTTTTTAAGTTTTCATTAGACTACTTTGATCTGATTTGGTATAAAATATATTGGATTTATTTCATTTTAGGAATCAAATTACTTTAATCCAATTTCATTTTAGGAGCCGAATTACTTTGATTTGAATCGTTAACATTAGGCTGATTTGGCCTAATGTGTTTTTAAGTTTCCATCAAATTACTTTAATCTGATTTAGTATTCAATATATTTTGATCCGATTTCATTTTAGAAACCGAATTACTTTGATCCAATCCGTAAACATTGGCTGGTTTGGCCTAATGTGTCTTCATTGGATTACTTTGATCCAACTTTTAAATTATTTATTTTCAAATCATTTAGACAATAATGATTGTCGCTGCTTTTTAAACTACTTAGGAATCAACTTGCAAAGCATTGAGAATTTTATTGAAGAATGTGCCTCATTAAAATCTTGCTCGACAAAATCCTTCTAGGGTTAAAAATTAAAGTAAGAAAAAGAGTACGTCATTCTCTTACAATGTGTATTCTTACAATGATTCAACTAAAGTACAATTTTTAGATGTGTTACATTCCATATCCTTGGGACGAGTTTGTCATTCAATTCTTCAAGTTTGTAAACTTCATTTTCAAGGGAGTTGATTACTCAATATGAGTCATCCCAGCTAGGTGCTAGTTTTCCTTCATGTTTATCTCTTTGGATTTCTCCGAACTTATGTCACACCAAGTCACCTTTATGGAAGACGTGTTTCTAACACGTGTATTGTAGTGTTGAGTTGCCCTATTCTTTGCGACTTCTTCCCTCACTTGTGCCTCTTCTCGTATTTCATGTATAAAGTCTAGTTCTATCCTTATATTGTCATTATTTTTGTCCTCATTGAAATTTTGTCATTGCCAAGAGGCTTCTCCAAGCTCAACTGGGATCATAACATTCGATCTGTATGTTGATCAAAACGAAGTTTCCTTAGTGGATGATTGAGAGGTGCAAAGGTATCCTGAGAATATATTTCGTATCTCTCTAGCCTAGAAACCTTTTGTTTGACCTTGCTTCTTTTTCAGTTAACTTAGTATGATTTTGTTTGTTGTTTTGGCTTGCCCATTGGTTCGAGGGAGCTCCACTGATGAAACTCAATGTTTGATACCAAGTTGCCAAAAAAATGGTTCAAACCCTTATCTATGAATTGTCAATCATTATTTGTGACGATGGAATGTGGTAAACTATGTTGGCACACAATGTTCTTTCACAAGAATTTCTGAATTTGTTGAGCAATAGGTTCAACCCCTATCCATTTTCTTAGGTAAAGGGCACAAGCTTGAATCGGTGTGTAATGCAATCCTAATGTAGTATGGCAAGTTGCTCGTGTAGGATTTGTAGTTCGTCACGGTGTTGATTCTGCAATAGCTACAGATCCTTGTAAAATTTGTCCTACATGCCAGTGATGACCTTTTGTAGATTCACCTCATTTTTTTGAAAGAGAGTATCTATGTGATCTTTGAGGGCATCGAGGTTGATTGGTCCATCTCAAAATTTGATAATGTTAATATGATAATTTTACTTTTGGTAAGTACTATAAGAATTGTGGTTTGGGAATAATTTTATCTAGGTCTCATGGTAAACACTTATTGAAAAGGAATGTGAACCATCTGAAGTGAAATGAGTAGAGATTCGGGAAAGCTGAGTTGAATTCTCTAAGAGATGGTGACCGAGTTATTGAGAAATACGAGTACAATCCATCTACAAAATATTATTTGGTACTTAAGTCAATAAGAATTAGAAAAATTAAAATGAATATAAGTATACAATGAGAGAATTAAGTGACTTTTTCTTATGAGATCAATCTTTTTGGACTCTAAGTTAAAATATCCAAAAGTAATTGAGATGAGTTGGTTATTAAATACTTTCTATTTGATCGGTTACAAACAATCCACTGTAGATATTCAAGTTACTCATATTATAAATATATCTTCCGAATATCTTAAAGGAAGGTAGTGCTTATCCAAATATCATAAAATCAAGTAGTACAAAAATTTATTTTCTTTTTCTATAAATATTTTTAAAGAAGTTGATATCAACAAATTTATTCGAACAAATTCTTCTTCTATTCTATTGATCACAGAAGTAAAAGGATGAAATTTTATGTATCAATATCTATTTTCAGCAAACGAACATAAGAAATACAGTATAAGTGCAAAGTGTTTGCATAATTCATTTACTTTCTTTTATATAGTTACAACAAGTGGCGTGCATATGGGCAATCAAAGCTTGCTAATATTTTACATGCCAACGAACTTGCAAGACGTCTCAAGGTTGTGCCATAGTAAGTTAAAAATTATTTCGATGTTCAAAGTTGATTGATAACTTCTTTAACCATTACGGAACACCGTAGATAGTTTTTTTTTATCAAATAGCATGATAGCATTATTACAATATGTTAATTATATATAACAAAAGAAAGCAAAATAAATATGAAAATTAGCCCAAACTCATGCAATAAATTAAAGAAAAAAATCAAATATCTAACAAATTCTCAATCAGCTTATTTTGCTCCATTTGATTCTTTTCGGCACAACTCTTGTTGCTTTTCTCCAAACTGATTAGTTGTTCTTCTTGAATTACAGCACCTTCATTGTTGTACCTGCACTTCCAAGAAAAAACAAAACCTTCCCTTCGTGTATAACCATTCCTTTTTTATTATTTAACATATCCACCTCATAACTTTTTATTGCATAAAACAGCTTGTAGAATATAGGCTCTACAATCTAACCATGTATATTAGTCATGAACACACTTTTACAAGTTTAATAACTCTGCATCCTCCTTTGTTAACTTTCTTAATTGCACCTGAAGAGAACTTAACCAGCCAAAAAAAAAAAAAAAACATGATAATACCTAACCTAATGTTGCTTGATGTTTATTAGAGATCTATATCTATGGGCCTATTTGTATTAATGAGAACACTTCGTCCATATTTATCATAGAATTCCTAAAGATATTATTATTCTTATGTTTCTAAATGCTTTAAATTATTGTCATCCACATGCTTAATATTCTTTGTTTTATTTAGTCTTGGATGCTTAAACTAACAAAAATTAAATTGATGCAATATTATGATATATTGATATTAATCCAGACTAAAAATCACACATGAGAAGAATAGATGCTTAGTAGTTTCATCACACATCACACATGTTTTATTTTTCACCTCTATCCCTTTTCTTTGTAGATTTCTTGAGTAGGTATTCTATTTAGCAATATCCTTCATCCAAAGTATTGGATTGAAGGTAGTGCTTTAGTCTTCTAAAATAGGGTAAACAAAAATCCTTCCTTCTCACCTACTCTTATGTTTAGCTTTCTATATGCAAATTTCACTGTGTATCATCCAACCATACCCATTCATTCTCTCAAATGTATTTCCTTCTCCACTTGTCTAATTACTCCTACAAGCCCTGCAGCCTTTATAAAGAATAAACTTTCTAAGAATGTCTGTATTAGGGACCTGAATAACCTTTAGTTGCACGATCAACATTATATTTAATATAACCATGATTAGTTTTTTTTTTTTTTTTCCTTTCAAAAAACTTTAATAATTTTAGGTGTTCGTTCGGAGTATCACTTTGTAATCAGGGACTAAATATACATCAATTGTAAAGTCCAGGAATGTGTGTAAATGTGCATTAAGTAGTATCATACATCGATGACACCTTTGACCTCTTTCTCACTTCCCATGGATGCATGTGTTTACCTACGCATGTGTTTGGTAGTCTTGCATGGTTTGGTGTGTCTTGCCAAGGGGTTATAATAAACTATATGTCGATCAATTTTGACCAAAAGTTTAAAGGACCTAAGCATTTTTTTTTAAATTAATTTTTCATCTTTTATAAGTTAAAATTCAATTTTTAGCTATCAAATAAAATGGTTGCTAATTGTGACCAAAATAATCATCAAATTAAGTTTTGTTGTTAAATAACTACAAAATAAAAGTAATTATTAGATTTAATGACTAATTAAGTCAAGATAATTGGTATCTAATTAGTCTTAGTCACTTATACCATTAGATTCTAAAATAGTCTCTAATTTAATTAAATATCAATTTAGAATTAGAATATAATGGTACAAGTGATTAATAAAATCTTGGTAGCTAATATTAGATACTAATTATTTTGACTTAATTTGTCACTAAATTTAATCATTATTTTTATTTTGTAATTATTTAGTAACCAAAATCTAATTTGGTGATTATTTTGGTCAAAATTAACAACTATTTTATTTGATAGCTAAAAATTGATCTCTAAAAAATTATATCTTGTGGTAAATGTTAAGAAGTCTTTGGTAAAATTATATGATTATTAGTTATCAATTTTTACAATTCCTAGGGTTGAATAATTTTTGTGGTCAATCGTGTTTTTAGACATACGCAAACTATGCATTCCTTTTAAAGTTAATCTTGTAATGTCGGGAACCACATTCATATTTCACACAAGACAATATTTAATTTTTTTTACAAGTCATTTGATTCAACAAAAGAATTTTTACTTTCATATTCAATTATTAAAATACTACCATATAACTTTCACTTTATTTTCTATTTTAAAACTTTGCATGAGAAATAGTTAGAACAATCCATGAAAAAAAAAAAAAGGAAAGTATCTTTAATCAAACAATAAAGTTTCCCACTCATTCATTAATTGGTTGTTCGTGATAATTATATAATAATATCACTTTGTCCAATTTTGACTGATCAGGAAGATGGAGTGAATATTACTGCTAATTCTCTTCATCCAGGAGCCACTATCACCAATATTTACCTTCGGAGTCCTCTACTCACAGGTAATCAATACATTTCTGTAAATTTATGGTTTACATGAAAATAATGTAAATAAGAGGATTTTTTCACCCAAAAATACAATATTAAATAGAAAATATTGGTTGTTGAAACCATTTTATATATCTATTTCTAAGAACTGAGAGTTTGACTGTTGCATATTCTTGCTGTTATCCTCTTGTTAAATTACTCCCATGGTGAAGTTATTGAATCTAGTCACTCCTCAACTTAGTAATAATAATAATAATAATAATAATAATAATAATAATAATAATAATAATAATAATAATAATAATAATAATAATAAGTAAGAAAATAGTAATAATAATAATTACTACTGTTATTATAAATAATAATAATAATATTAATCAAAATAATTATAATAATATTTTATTATTACTATTGTTAATAAAATAATAACAATAATCATTATTATTATTAGCATTATAATAATAATAATAATAATAGTAAAAGTGATAATAATAATTATTATTATCTTAATAATAATAATAATATAATAATAATAACATTACAAAAAGCGATCAATTTTTAGTTATCAAATGAAATGATTGCTAATTGTGACCAAAATAGTTACTAAATTAAATTTTGGTTGCTAAATAATTATAAAATAGAAGTAATTATTGAATTTAGTGACCAATTAAGTCAAAATAATTGGTATCTAACATTAGTTATCAAGGTTTAGTGACTTATATCATTATATTCTAAATTAGTCTCTAACTTAATTAGATACCAATTTAAAATCTAATAACATAGGTCACTAAAACTTTAGTAGCTAATGTTAGATATCAATTATTTTAACTTAATTGGTTACTAAAATTTAATTTTATAGTTATTTAACAATCAAAATTAAATTTGATGATTATTTTAATCATAATTAACAACTATTTTATTTAGTAGCTAAAATTTGTTTTCTAAATAACTTTTTTCTCCATTGTAATAATAATAATAGTAAAAAACGGGACTAAAATGATTATCTCAATAAAGTGATTATAGGTGGGTTCCATTACATACTATTAATAAAAATAACAATCAGTCAAGTACAGTGTCAATTATTGGCTTCATGTTTCATCTTCCCAAAGATTTTTAGAGCAATATGGTTGATGGGAAAAAAATATGGGCATATCTTTGTATTGTATGGTTTATGCAGGTATATGGAATCTGCTAGGACCGTTTGTAATCGATAAGCTAGCGGGATTTGTGGTGAAAAATGTGCAACAAGTAAGTTGAATCACTAGAATCCATCAATACAGATAGATCTAAATATATGCATTTTTTACCTTTGTCTTTAGACAAAGTATTTCTCTTTTATTTTACATTTAACGAAAATAATATAAATTTAGTCTATTACTATAGTTATAATTTTTCATGATTGAAAACTACAACCAAGGTTAGAAACTAAAAAAAAAAAAAAAACTTACATGATTATAGGGAGCATCAACAACATGCTATGCAGCATTGCACCCAGAAGTGAGTGGAATGAGTGGCAAGTATTTTGTGGATAATAATGTTTCAGAAGCATGCTCGCATGGAAGGGACATGGATTTGGCCAAGAAGCTGTGGGATTTTAGCATAAATATGACGAAGCAAAATATACAGTGACAAAGGTCAATTTAGATATGGAATACCTTTTAAGTAAATAAAAATCTCAGTGGTGCAGTACTGTTAAATATATATATATATATATATATATATATATATATATATATATATATATATATATATAACAAAAATATATATATATATATATATATATATATATATATATATATATATATATATATATATATATATATGTAACAGAAAAGTCTATGTATAAGAATGTCAATTCTGCATACAAACTTCTATATATTTAACCCTCATTTTCCGTAACTGTACTGTGCCATGTTTCTCCATTGTTACAATGTGCATTTTTCCATAGATGCGTTATTCAATTTTAGTTTTCACATGAATTGATTCGTGATTTTAATTTTGATTGTGCATGTTATGACAAATATTTAATTCGCGATAATGTGTTAAGAGACGTATTTACTGAAAATTATTGTGATGAAATATAAAGAGAAGATAATCGATTATACATGAGAGATCTACTTATATAGCATAACATATAACATATTGATTATAATTATATAATAATAATAATATTTAAAATAATTACAATAATGAAATACAGTAATAATCATCTACATCTACAGCACCGCTCGCCGGAGAAGTCTGCGCCGCACCACCGACCACACTGTCACTAAACTCCGAACACTCACCCACTACACCACCTCCTTCTTTTCAATAATATGTCAAGGGTAGCAGTGACATTTTGAAAAGGTTATCAGGTGCAAATATCGGGTGCAAAAGCAATTGCCGAAAGTCAATAATGCATACATATTTTTACAAATTTAACCCTCATTTTTCCGTTGTTGCACTGTGTCTTATTTTTTCCTACTTTTTTTCATAGTTGTATTATTCATATTTAGCTTTCACATGATTTGATTGGTGATTTTAGTTTTGATTCAGCATGTCATGACAAATATTTAATTCGAGTTAAGAAACCTAATTGCTGAAATTACTGCGATAAAATGTGAGGAGGATATAATGGATTATATATATGAAGGATTATTAATTAGTTATAACATATCGAATATAATTACATAATAATAATAATATTTTAAATAATAACAATAATAAAGTATAATATATAAAGTTATATAATAATAATGAAAAATTAATAATATTAATAATAAAAAAAATTAGTAATAATAATCAAAATAAATTTATAAAATGATAATAATAATAATAATAAATTCATAAATAATATAAATAATAATCAAAAATAAATTTATAAAATAATACTAATATATAAAAATATTAATAATAAAATCATAAATAATAATTATAATAAAAAATTTAATAATAATAATCAAGTGAGGAAATGGATCTTATTTATAAATGAGTTTATAAATATTTTCTTCTTTACTATTACATTTTAAATTGAAACTCAGTTTGATTTAAAAATTATAAACAGTATGAGAAAAACTTCACAATCGTAAGCATGACTTTGTATTAAAAGTAACTATATTCTAAGATATTGTTTTATATGTAAGGATTAAAATGAATCTTAGCAAAGAACTTTAAAATATATCGTTTTCAAATACTTACAAGTTTCATACCAAGACTAACATTCTGTTTATTTCTGTGGGTCAACTATTCATAAGAAAGAAAAACTACGGTAACCTTGTTTCATTTCCTTTTCACTTAAATAAATTTTATTTACATAATTAAAGAATATTCACTATTTTTATTATCATCCAAGTAAAATATTTATGACACCTCCTATCATTTATACAATTACCACATCCATCAATTACACTATAAGATGGACCAAGATGAAAAAGAAAAAAAAAATGAAGAC
>Ga0209700_109216_pt1 | contig 11695 bp, 6 predicted proteins | sample SiratroredBW_FD_187528 | JGI IMG/M metagenome (GOLD analysis project Ga0209700, IMG submission 187528) | Root nodule microbial communities of legume samples collected from California, USA - Siratro red BW (SPAdes) (version 2) | ecosystem: Host-associated > Plants > Roots > Nodule | place: USA...
TATAAAATCCACACAATCATGCTATCTTAGACTTGTAGCTTATACCTCTTGTATATCAGAGCAGTATGCCTTCTCATTTGATACATCTTCTGGTCGAAAGAACCTCCTGATTTTGACTTGCGTAGATTTTACATCTGAGTGTTTTATTTCCATTTTAACAACAATCTCTAGCACTTGACATACAGCATAAGCTTTCAACCCCACATTCCTTCCACTCTTATGAGTTCCTTGCTCGATCTTTTCCTCAAATTCAAAGGGACTTACATAAACATAATCATTAAGGGAATACTCAGTTCCTCTAAATAGGAAACCAGACTTGGAGGAATTTACATTGAAAATATCCTTCTCTTTTTCAACCTCATGTATTTTGCAAGATGAGCAAATACCAGACCCTTGACCCAAAGTGTCAAATGGAAGGCTGAAGAAAGCACCTCTTTCGGGCCAGTACAGGCTTTTGCAATAATATTCAGTAGGCAGTCCTTTCTTCTTCCTTTCTTCTGCTCTAGCCCTGTCAACTCTATCTGCAATGATATTATCCTTTCGATACTGATGCCCCCAAGGCCTTCTTTTAATATTTACAACAACTGTCTGCTTAACATCCTGCAGTCCCAAATCCCTACACTCATTGGTCAAAAACACCTCTGTCTCATTAGCAGCATTGCCAATAACAGTATGACAACCGTGCTGCATCATCCTCCCATGAAACATTTTCCTTCCATTCTTCGATTCAAACATGTACTCAACAAAATAGATGTCTGGAAAGTCATCAACTTCCACTAACACGGATATGCCCGAAGAAAAAAATTCCCCATTAATGATTGCCTGCTTATAAACAGGATATCCAGAACTAGTCTTCCCTTCAGGTTTTCCTTTCCATCTTATTTCGGCGTTCCCCAAGGATGTTTTTGTTTGCTTTGAACCTGCATGCTTCTTTGAGGTTCCCTCCAAAAGTATTTGCTCCTCCTCTTCATTGTCCTGGTCTTCATTTTCTTCGTGTTCCTCCAATTCGTCCTCTTCCTTTAAATCGCTAACAGGCCCCTCTTTTGAATCCTCTGGCAAATGGTTTGAGTAATACTCTCCCCATATCCTATTGATCAGTTTTGTAGTTGTTGCCTGCATAGCTTTCCTCTTGGACACAATAGGACCCACTGCTGCCGTAGGATTTAAATTTGTCTCACTTCTTGGAGAAATTTTCTTCTTCTTCACCAACCATTTGGTATGGTGTCTCTCTTCCATTTTGTTCATAAGACCAGTCAGAAATGGAGACTTTCTGATCATATCATCAGGAAAGTTTGCAAAGAGTTGGAGAATAATTTGTCCATGGACAACAACATATCTCTCAACAGCCAATGGATCAGAAGAAATGTAAGAACCATCTTTCTGATCAAACTCACATACTTTCTTGATGACATCTCCAAAAGAAAGTCGTGATATCCGGCTCTGTTCCTTCAGCAAGGTAATAATGGCTATACCCAGCCTTGCAGTTTTCAGCACTGGGTCATACCAAGGAACATACTGCTTTGCTGGTTTGCCGAGTCTGTACCTGAAAGGAATGAAGTCTGAATGAGTCCTGGTTGTCATTTTGCATACTAATTGTATTTAGAACATAATTATTCTAAGATGAATTTACATACAGTAGTGACAGATGTTTATTTCACAAGATATGACAAGTTCATCCAAACAGTTTTTTTGTGACAATTTGGTTACAAGAGATTGTATTGACAGTTTGGTACACAGGTAATCATGGATTTTCCAATAAAACTTCATTTGAAACATAAACAATAGCGTTAATTTTAGACAAGAGGCATCATACCAGGCCACATCTGTTCGGATGGTTACGAAAACCATAGATGCTCCAAATTCTATCCCCCATTCCTTTATGGCACTTAGATAAATTGGAATTCCATCCACAGCCTGTACTTCTGAACTAGAGGAAGAAGATTGGCCAGCCTCAGTTTCAAGATTGAACCCAGATCCATCGTCTGGAGTCATCACACCCGAACCAAAGATTGTAACATCGATGTCTGAACAAGGTTTCATAGGAAGAAGTTCTAGGGAGACCAATCTTGCATCTGAATTGTATAAAGACCAATTATGGAGCATGCTTTGAGGAAGACGATCAGGGTCATATGTACAGTAGTCATTATCAAAAACTATAAACTCGTCTGTTTCTTGAACGGTGGTTTTGTAGAAAGCAGGGAGAGGATAATCATTGGCAATCTCGTCTTCATTAATTTTGATGTAGTATTTGCTAGGCACAGAGACTGAACTGTAGCTTTTCTGCTGCTTTATAGATTGCCAATACTCTTGTTCCTGCAAGAGTTGTGCAAACTTTGCATCTCCATCCACCCCGGTTGCAGAATCTACAGCATCCATCTGATCATTGTTATCTCCATCTCCCGTTTCAGAGATAATCCTTAAACTCCCACTTGAGGGCATTAATTGAGTATGCTTGTGGTTTGCATGCTTCTTGGCCTCATCTCTTAGAGCAATGAGAGCAGACATATCAGCAAACATCTTGTGATTAGTCTTGGATGTCATGTCCAAACCAATGAGTTTCTTATAAATAAATTCTCCCTGTGAAATAACAAAATCTTTTATAGATGCAGTTCCAGAAAAGGATTTGCTACCACTCATTGACCGTACCATGCCAGCAAGCAGCTCATCGAGACTTATATTAGGGTCTCCCCCTGAGGACACCGTAACTTTTTTATATACCTCGATACATGCACGAGCTTTTTCAAAGAAAAGATCATAAAACTTTCTGTAACTAGCAGCAGGTTTCTGACAGTCATAATCAGCAAGATCAGTAGAAATCCATATCACTGGATAACCCTCTTCGTAGCCAGATATATCCCAGGATTCAATTCGACCAAATGTTTCACACTTGATACCCTTTTCTTTTTTCTTGCCTGTGCTTGCTTCAAGCGGCAAGATAACCCCAGTGATATATAAATCAATCACTTCAAGCATCTCCAGGGGGTGAGCTTTGCCTTCTGCATCATGAAGGATAAACTCTGCAATTCGCCTATTTGGGCGACCATCATCCTGTCCAGCAGTCAGACGGACAGCTACAATTTCTTCTTCTACAGTCTGATCCTTCTTTGTTTCAATGAGACAAGACTTGTCAGATATAGAAAAGGATTTCTCTTTCAAATCTTTACACGCTGCAGCACGTTTTGGTATTTTGCGTGAAGGCCGCTCAGTGCTTACTGCCAAACCTCGCTTCTTTTGTTTAGTTTTAACCATGACTTTCTCTTCTCCTTCCTCACCTATTTCAAACACCAAAAACCATAATCATGAATTGTATAATTGAGACAAGTCTTAAACAGAAATAAGGTGAAATAATCACTACATTGTAAAATGACATCTACCCACAGAACACTCAAAGCCCAAAGCCAAAGCGAGAATCATGGCAAACTCGAAAGATCATTTCACAACAAAATGAACTAGAAAACATAAATGAAAATCTGAAAGAAAAAAAAAAATCATTCAATCATGTGGAAAATAACATCCTTACAACTAGTCAAGAGAAACAAATGGGTATCTGAATTTTGAAAGATGGTAACTGAAAATGGAGAAACTCAATCATGAAATCAATAATACACACAAAAAAAATGACATGCAGTGAGAACAAAAAACACATCCGGGACAGTAGTGGCCACAGAAACCAAGATCCATGAAATGAAACAAAATGAAGCTCAAGAGACAAAAAAAAAAAAAACAGAGGAAGAAATTTAAGTACAACAATAATATGGTTTAAGACCTGGTTCTGTAGAATCCAGAAGAGAAGCGGAACCCATGTCTCGAGTCTTCTTCTTTTCCCGCAAATTGTATCTTTTATTACAATCGACAGTGTCTGTGAGGACTTCTTGTGAGGAACTGGTTGACGTTACTTCGATATCACCTTTCGGACTATTATCTTTGGCGGGGACGCCAATATTGGGACGGGGTGCTCTTTTGGCGCCCATGAATCCTCAAACTCTCAAACTCAAATCTTAGAAAAAGAAAAAAGAAAGAAAAATAAATTATAAAACTATTTAACAAAATAAATTTGAAAAAAATGGTGGAATACTTACGTTGAGATTATTTTTTACTAATCTTCACCCATATTGTTGGCTTTCTGGGTTTCTTGAGTACCAAATATCTGATTATCTCTGATTGCTGAAATTTCTAAGAATATTTGATTAATAAGGTAACTCAGAACAACGTATGCAGAATGACTCTCAAGGTATTTTTAACTATTCTGCACAATAGCTCTTTAGGTACACTGTTATTTTGTGGGTAAGTTATTTTGTGAGTAAGTGCGGTACATTTAGAGATGGCAGATGACAATGGATCTAAGAGTAACTGGTAGCTTAGAAGGTGGGTGTCGCCTCAAAAGTTTAGAGTAAGGAGAGTCCTCGGCCGAAAAGTTTAGGGTAAGTGAAAATAGATCTGAAGATAGTGGATGATGATGGATTTTGGAGTAACTGGTAACTCAGAAGGTAGGTGTCGCCTCAAACATTTAGGATAAGGAGAGTCTTTGGCTGAAAAGCTTAGGGTAAGTGAAAATGGATTTAGAGATGGTGGAAGACAATAGATTTAAGAGTAACTGGTAGCTCAGAAGAGTGGTTGCCGTCTCAAAAATTTAAGGTAAAGAGAGTCTTTGACTGAAAAGTTCTTATTTATAGATTTTTTTTAGGTTAGTAGATAGTTGTATACAGCTAGATTTAGAGTTGTAAATTTTAAATAGTTTTAAAGTATGCTTAACTCTTTTGAGTGTGCATAAGTTAGTATATAATTAGAGTTTTTTTACTAAGGTTGTCTGAAGTATTAGTTAAAGTTAAGTTAGAGTTTTTAAGTGATTGTGTCTTCTTGAAATATACTTAAAATATGTTAGTGTATAATGAGTTTAAAGCTTTTAATCAGTTTTAGAGTGTGTTTTGGATTTTTGAGTGTGTTTGGATTTGTGTCTTTACAATGATTTAAGGAATGTATTTAGTGTGTTTTTTGTAATGTGACTAAATAGAGTGTTAGATAAAGTGTGTAGTTAAAGTGAACAATTTGGAAGAGTGAAATTATGTTGTTACCATTTGGAAGAGTGAAATTATGTTGTTACCATTTGCTCCATCTATAGTAAATGCATTTACTAGGACTTCATAACATTATCATCTAAAAGAGAAACAAAAATGACAAAAGATATAAATCACCAAAGCAAAAATGGTTATTTCAAAACATTTGAGACTTAGGTAAAAGATTATGCCTTATTCTAATCAAAATTGACATACAGATAAACAACTAAAGCCCGTTACTTAAAGCCCATTACTTTAATCCTAAAAATAGATCACATATTCTTCTCGCACCTCCATAAGTTATTCCTGCACTCCTATATTTTTTAAAATACCAAAAATATCCTTTATAGATTGTTTATATTCTTGATTACACAATCTGAAATACAAATTTTCTTTTATATTTTGGATTACAAAACTCATAATACAACCTTAATATTTCAAATTGTATAATAAAAAATATAAATTTTATAATTTGTATTTTAAATTGTATAATCTAAAATATATTTTTTTATATTTGAAACGTACTTGTTTTAATTTCGATTATGCAACTTGAAATACAAAGAGATTAGAAAATATATGATTTCTTTAATTTCTTCATCAATGGTATAATGGTCATTATCAATGGTATAATGGTCATTTTGATGAGTCTATAAAGCTATAAGAAGAGAGTATAAAAGTGCATAAAGAATACATCGAAAAATAATTACAGCTAACCCTTTAATCCTTTATAGTTGTAATTTAAATTTGTTTTTCCTACGTAGAAATACTACTTTTATTCTTTTGCACTATACATATTTTTTTTTTATTTCACTCAAAAATAAATTTCTCACTCATTTCCTCAATTATCAATACAAAATCTCTCCATTCAATTATCAATGAAAATATATTTATTTTCACCACAGATTATTTTTATATCTTTTTTATCATAAATAATGTCTGAAAAAAATAATAAATTAAGGTTAATATTGATCGAAAAATAACTGTTAAAAGACAATTAATGATATTACTTAACAAATAATTTTGTGTCCTTAAAACACCTAATATAAACTTTCAAGAGTATACTTATATTAAATATATATATTAACAAAACATTAGAAATAGGTTTAGATATTAAAAAAATTATGTTGAGTTGGTCCTCTTTGTAACCTATGCTTAACTTTTGGTAAAAAAAAAAAAAAATTATTATAGTTACTACATCACAAGTATCAAAATTATGATTCACGGACCATTTTCACTTCAAATGTTTTCTGAAAAAAATATTACATTTCTTTATTTGGAAAAGCTTTATCAATTAATAAACACACTCTCATCATAAAGCAAAATAGTATTGTATTTTGCAACATAGTCAACTTAGTGAAAAGTAATATATTGACTGAGTATTTGATGTTATATGTTTTAACAAACGAAACAACACAAAAATGTCATCATATATGTTTCTCTTTCTTCTCATTCTCATTATTAATATATGTATAAATCTAAGATGAAAAATCACGAAAAAAATAAGTTTAAGACATTATGTAAAAAGTTAAATATTTTAACTTATAAAGTTGTGTTCATATTAAGAAATAGAGGTTATAAAAACATTAATAAATATTATAAAACCATCAATGTTTATATGTGTTTAGACTTTATAGTGTTTGTTGTGTAATTTTTTATATACTAAATGTATTTTAGTTTATCTTTATATTTAATAAAAATGTTCATAATGCATTTCAATCTAATTTTAAAAATGGTGGAATACTTACATTATGATTATTTTTTACTAATCTTCACCCATATTTCTGGCTTTCTGGGTTTCTTGAGCACCAAATATCCGGTTGCTGAAGTTTCTAAGAATATCTGGTTAATAAGGTAGCTAAAAACAAAGCATTCAGAATGACTCTCAAGGTATTTCTAACTATTATGGATAATAGCTCTTCAGGTACAGTGCTATTTTGTAGGTAAGTGACAGTGGATTTAGAGATGGCGGATGACAATGGATCTAGGAGTAACTGGTAGCTCAGAAGGTGGGTGTCGCCTAAAAAGTTTAGGGAAAAGAGAGTCTTTGGCTGAAAAATTTAGGGTAAGTGAAAATGGATCTGGAGATGGTGGACGACAATGGATTTTGGAGTAACTGGTAGCTCAAAAGGTGGGTGCCACCTCAAAAGTTTAGGATAAGGAGAGTCTTTGGCTGAACAACTTAGGGTAAGTGAAAATGGATCTAGAGATGGTGGATGACAATGAATTTAGGAGTAACTAGTAGCTCAGAAAGTAGGTGCCGCCTCAAAAACTTAGGGTAAGGAGAGTCTTTGGCTGAAAATTTTAGTGTAAGCAAAGGTGTCACCTCAAATATTTAGGGTAAGGAGAGTCTTTGGTTGAAAAGTTCCTATTTATAGAGTTTTTTTGGTTAGCAATTAGGGTTTTAAAGATTTTAATTAGTTTTAAAGTGTGCTTAAGTCTTTTTTAGGATAAGAAGAGTATTTGGCTGAAAAGTTCCTATTTATAGAGTTTTTTTTTTCTTTTATGTTAGTAGATAGTTGTAGGGTTTTAAAGATTTTAATTAGTTTTAAAGTGTGGTTAAGTCTTTTGGGTGTGTGAAGGTTAATATAATTAGTTTTTTTTAACTAAGGCTTTCAGAAGTATTAGTTAAAGTGAAGTTAAAGTTTTTAAGTGTATTGTGTCTTCTTGAATTATCCTTAAATATGTTAGTGTATAATGAGTTCAAAGCTTTTAATCAGTTTCAGGGTGTGTTTAGGATTTTTGAGTATGTGTAGATTTATGTCTTTATAATGTTTTAAGGAATATGTTTAGTGTTATTTTTAAATATGACTAAATGGAGTGTTAGATAAAGTCTGTAGTTAAAGTGAATAATGTGGAACCGTGAAATTATTTTGTTATCATTTCTCTATCTATAATAAATGTATTTACTAGCACCTCATAACATTATCATCTAAAAGAGACACAAAAATGACAAGAGATATAAATCATTAAAGCAAAAATGTTCATTTCAAAACATTTGAGACAAGATATGAAGGTGTACGTAAATGCCTTATTCTAATCAAAATTGACCTAAATACAAGCAAGTAAAGCCTATTACTTAAAGCCCATTAATTTAATGTTAAAAAGATATCCCACATTATTCTCGCACCTCTATGAATTATTCCTGCACTTCCATAATTTTTAAAATACCGAAAGTACCCTTCCATATTTCTAGATAATGACTTTAAAGTCCTGAAAACATTTAGAAGATAACTTTTAATAGTCCTTGTATTTGTATTTTAAGAATTAAAAATCACTTTACATTTTAGAAAAAGTTTAATATATTTAAAAAGATATCAAAGTTAAATGATAATCAAGTTTAAATTTTAGATTGTTTAAGATTTAGCTTTCTTTTAGACATTGAAAACATTGTGAAATTAATCACTAAAATTTATAAATTAGTCAAAAATTTAGAAATTAGTTAATATGCATTGCATATAAAAAGATTATTATAATAATTCAGTATTAGTTTTTATACATTATAAAATATTAAAATTAAAAAAAAAATTAAGGTGTCCATTTTTTTAAATCTGAATGTATTTTCAATATTATGTATAAACTTTTTATCTCTGACTATTCTGGACAATGACTCTTCAGTTACATTACTATTTTGTGGGTGGGTAAGTGATAATGGATTTAGAGATGACTGATGACAATAGATTTAGGAGTAACTGATAGCTCAGAATGTAGTTGCTGCCTCAAAAGTTTAGGGTAAGGAGAGTCTTTGGCTGAAAAGTTCTTATTTAGAGAATTTTTTTTCGGTTAGCAGATAGTTGTATACAAATAGATTTAGTGTTTTAAATATTTTAATTAGTTTTAAAGTGTGCTTAAGTTTTTGTGTGTGTAGGTTGTTATAATTATTATTTTTTCTTAGTAAGGTTGTCTGAAGTATTAACTAAAGTGAAGTTAGAGTCTTTAAGTGTTTGTATCTTCTTGAAGTATAGTTAAAATATGTTAGTGTGTAATGAGTTTAAAGCTTTTAATCAGTTTTCAAGTGGGTTTAGGATTTTTAAGTATATGTAGATTTGTGTCTTTATAATGTTTTAAGGGATGTGTTTAGCGTATTTTTTAATGTGACTAAATCGAGTGTTAGATAAAATGTGTAATTAAAGTGAATAATTTGGAGAGTGAAATTCTTTTGTTACCATTTTTGCTCCATCTATTTGCACCATATGTGGAAGAGTGTTATTATTTTGTTAAAGTGAATACATTTACTAGCACTTCATAACATTATCATCTAAACGAGATACAAAAATAATCCTAAATCACCAAAGCAAAGATGGTCATTTCAAAACATTTGAGACTTAGGTAAAAGATATGAAGGTGCAAATAGTAAATACCTATTCTAGTCAAAATTGACTTAAAGATAAGCAAGTAAAGTCCACTACGTAAAGTCCATTACTTTAGGCCTAAAAGGATATGACACATTCTTCTCGCACCTCCATGAGTTCTTCATGCACTCTCATGTTTTTTAAACTACCGAAAGTATCTTTTCTAGATTGTTTATATTTTGGATTACACAATCTGGAATATAAATTTTCTTTTGTATTTTGGATTACACAATCCAGAGTACAACCTTTATATTTATTTTTACCACAAATTACATGTATATCTTTTATCATAAATAATGTGTCAACAAAAATTTAAATAAATTGAATTTAACATAGGAAAATAATTGCTAAAAGACAATTAATGATATTACATCCTTAAAACATCTAATATAATAGTTATATATATATATATATATATATATATATATATATATATATATTTTTAAATCAAAACATTATAAATAGTTTTAGATATTAAAAAATTATGTTGAGTTGGTCGTCTTTGTAACTAATGCTTAACTTTTGGTAAAAAGAAAAAAGATTTATTATAATTTTTACATTACAAGTATCAAAATTATGATCAAGGAAGCATTTTGACTTCAAATGCTTTACATTTCTTTTTTTGGAAAAGCTTTATCAACTAATAAATACACTTTCATCATGAAATAAAAAAGTATAGTATTTTGCAACATAATAGAGCTGGTAGATGACAATGATTTAAGAGTAATTAGTAGCTCAAAAGGTGGGTGTCACCTCAAAGTTTAGGGTAAGGAGAATCTTTAGCTGAAAAGTTTAGGGTAAGTGAAAATGGATTTAGAGATGGTAGATAACAATGAATTTAGAAGTAACTGGTAGCTTAGAAGGTGGCATCACCTTAAAAGTTTAGGGTACGAAGAGTCTTTGACCGAAAAATTCCTATTTCTAGAGTTTTTATTTTAGGTTAATAGATAGTTGTATTTAGATAGATTTAGGGTTTTAAAGATTTTAATTAGTTTTTAAAGAGGTGCAGGAAGAATGCATCAAAAGATAGTTATAGTTAATCCTTTATAGTTGTAATTTAAATTTGTTTTCCCTACCTTAAAAGATTACTTTTATTCTTTTGCATTACACATGTTTTTTTTTATTTCACTCAAAAATAAATTTCTCATTCATTTTCTCAATTATCAATACAAAATCTCACCATTCAGTTATCAATCAAAGATATATTTATTCTCAGCACAGATTATTTTATATCTTTTTATCATAAATAATGTCTAAAAATAAAGTTAATAAATTAACTTTAATATTGACCAGAAAATAATTGTTAAAAGACCATTAATGATATTACTTAACAAATAATTTTGTATCCTTAAAACACTTAATATAAACTTTCAATAAAGAATATATTTATATATATATATATATATATATATATATATATATATATTTTGTTAAAATCAAAACATTAGAAATAGTTTTACATATTAAAAATTTATGTTGAGTTGGTCGTCTTTGTATCTAATGCTTAACTTTTGGTAATAAAAAAATTGTGAAAAAAATATTACATTTCTTTATTTAGAAAAGCTTTGATCAATTAATAAATACACTCTCATAATCAAGCAAAATAGTATTGTATTTTACAACGTAGTCAACTGAGTAAAAAGTAATATATTGACAAAGTATTTGGCGTAATATATTTTACCAGACAAAACATTATAAAAATATTATATATGTTTCTCTTTCTTCTCGTTATTAGTATATGTGTTAATCTAAGATGAAAAATCACTAAACAAAATAAGTTTAAGAAATTATGTAAACAGTTAAATATTTTAATTTATAAAGTTGCGTTTATAATAAGAAATAGAGGTTATAAAAACATTAATAAATATTATAAAAACATTAATGTTTACGTGTATTTAGAATTTATAGTGTATTTGTCGTGTAATTTTTTATATGATAAATGTGTTTTAATTTATGTTTATATTTAATAAAAATGTTCATAATGCATTTCAATTTAATTTTAAACTTAAAAGTCACTCAAACTAATAAGAAAATGTACGGTGAAATAAGAAAAATCACCGAAACTAAATCATGCAGTTAAAGTTTTATTTTTTTATGACGAATTCATATCTTAAACGGTTTTTTTATTTATTTATAGAAATCTACCTAATAAGTTTTTCATAAATCTACATATTATCATCAATTTAATCATTATAAACGCCACAACTTAATACTTACAATAATATAAAATAGCGATTATAAATTACATTAAAATATTATTATCCTTTATTAGCTTTCAAAGTTTAAGAGTAA
>Ga0209700_109217_pt1 | contig 11695 bp, 3 predicted proteins | sample SiratroredBW_FD_187528 | JGI IMG/M metagenome (GOLD analysis project Ga0209700, IMG submission 187528) | Root nodule microbial communities of legume samples collected from California, USA - Siratro red BW (SPAdes) (version 2) | ecosystem: Host-associated > Plants > Roots > Nodule | place: USA...
AAAAAAAAAAATAAAAAAAAAAAAAAAAAAAAAAAAAAAAAAAAAAAAAAAAAAAAAAAAAAAAAAAAAAAAAAAAAAAAAAAAAAAAAAAAAAAAAAAAAAACAAGAACCAAAGGAAGATAAAAGAAAAACAAGAACTATGATCGCTCCTCCAAGGTTCCCATTCTTACCTTTAGTTGTATTTTCCATGGATATCCCATCACAAAAATCCTCCCTTCTCAAGAGCTAGTCATACACCTATTACAGAAAAACATATAAGCCAAACTCATCCTCCAAGTTATCTCATTCTAGATAATGTCATACATCATAAGTTGGTCACACACAATGTGAACTTTTGCATCATTTTGATGCAATTTTATTCTGTATTTATATTAGAATGGGCAAAACGTTTTAAAAATTACTAATTTGGATAAGTCTTGTTTTAGGAAAATGACTTCGTAGATAAGATATTGTGTTCCAGCTCCACAACTTCATATTTAATTTTTTATTTTTAACAAAAATCATGGTCCAATAATACGATTTTAGTGTTCAAAGGATTTATGAGGAAGTCCTACATCTGAACAACGGATTTAATTAATAATGAAGTAATAAGTGAAGATGTAGTGTAAATCTTTTATTGACAAAAAGAATATAAATAATGTAAAACACAAAAGATATTTTTTTATTTCAAAACCTACATTACATTATCTTTTTTAACTAAGTAAAAATGAAATTAAACTTAGCATCAGTCTCGAAGAGTACTCACTCGTTATTCATCATGGTTCTATTTTTGGAGCAAACCAAGTTTCAATGTGAGATTCACATAAGGAATTAACACTATTTTTAACCTAAAATTTTAAGATTTTGAATTTGTGAGTTTTCTTTTTTATATATTATTTAATTTTCTCATTTTTACTTAATGTAGAAATATACTTACACTTGAATACTAAACACTACTTACCCTCACTAGAATCTAGTCACTAGTAGCACTCTGCTTGCAAAATGCAAAATGAACAAAAGACGGGAAGAAAAAAAGATGTACCACTTATGTTTGTTGTTCAGGCATCATATACTATTTAGTATTCAGTTTGAATGCAGTAGCAATGTAATCTAATTATTTATTTTCTCTCACATGATACAGTGATTTAAAATGGTTACACTTGAAGTTTTCAACTATATCGATCTTAGTGAAAAAGTTATAGACATGCACGACTTCAGTGGTATAATTTTTACATTGAAGTCAATGCTTTATATGCAAACTTCAACTCAAGAGAGTTTACACAGAAATTGTCGTTTCATTGATGACTTCACTGTTAGTTAAACTCGTACTTAGGATGCACGACTTTCTCATAAATCCAATGAATAGCAAAGTCATGCTGATCATGATTTTAGTTGGAAAAGAATTTTGTATCAGAAGTCGTGGAGCTGGACCCAAACATGCAACTTTTAAAATTTTTGTTCATTCTCACAAATACCAGATAAAATTACACTAATTTAGTGCAAAAGTCCATAATGTAACATGCATATTTCAGATGGTTAGAATAATGCACTTGATAGAAAGATATTTCTGTGTAAAAAAAGTATTTTTGGTGATATTAAGATACCTATATTTTGTGACCAATTATCAACCTAAGTTTTGTCTTAGAAGCATCACTATCTTTCCATCCTATCAAGAGGTTGTCATGGCTACTTCTGTATTATTCTGTTTATGATTCCGAGAAAAAAAGTGCTTCAAGGTTCAATTCCTTTTCCATAAGTTCTGAAAGTTGAAAAAATACCCTGCAAGAATTACATCAAAGAGATTCTGAATACAGTGTTTGTAATTTAATTCAGGAAAAAGCCCTATTAGATGAAAATGTCCGGCTCTCTGAAAATGCAAGGCTCTCTGAGAAGGTAAAGTTACTCCAACTTAGAATTAGTTTATTTGAATAATATTTTAAAACTGGTTTAATTTGAGAAAATGTTTTTTTTTTCTATTCTTAAAATGGTAACAAAAATAGAATAACATGATCCTTTTTGTGATTATCAATGAAAAACAAAATATTTTCTCAAATCAAATATGCTCTTAATCGTCCCCATGGAAATCTTGAACTTCAAGTTTTGATGTCAAATACATGAAACAATCCCCCATATTAGTTTGCATATCTTGTTGGATAATTGCTTCACAAATATTTCAGTAAATTAAACCAGAAATTCTCTGCAGTATGGCATCCATCTAAAGCTAGCAATAAAGGATCTGAATGAAAATCAACCCCAATATTATGCAGAAAGTAGCCCAAGTTCAGATGTGGAGACTGAGTTATTCATTGGTCTTCCAGATACAAGAACAAGACGCCTCTCTAATGAGGTCTAGTAGAAGATTGTTTCATCCCTGGCTATGCAAAATTAAAATAAGGGTAAGTCTAATTGTATCATCAATGTATATGTATCCTAGATGCTCTTGAAAAGATAATACAAATAATTCTAAATCTTCTTACAATATCTTTCTGATAATCCTTCTAATTATTAATCACGTGAAGAAAGTATTAAATATTTTTTGTGTTTCAAAAGTGTTAAATGTTTTTGCATTTTTATTTAATACTTTCTTTATGAAGTATAAGGGAAATTATTGGGAGGATGTTGTAGGATGATATGTTATATTAAGTGATGGTGGTAATTGTATTGAGGGAGTGATTTGTCTTACTTCACAGTATTCTCAAACCTATGGTCTAAATGACCCTTTGTATTGATACTTATATTTTGGACACACCAGTTGCAAGGTTGTAAAATGCATGCTTTCCTTCATTCATGAGTTTTCTTATAGCTATGCTACAAGTTCTGGTATGTTATAATGTAGTAATGTGTTATGTGTTAATCAAATCTAGGTGTTTTTCTGGAACTTCGACACACTTCTTCTACCTTCTCAATTGTTGTGTGAATCAAATTTAGATCATCTTCTAAAATTTGTGGGATGATTGAGTATTGAACACTGAACCTTGATACAATGTCAACCCTCATATTAAACTTTCCTATCTGCTAAATCCTAAAAACTAATAGCTTGCTTGTTATTTTTATCAGTTCTAAGACATTCATTTTTAGTTTGTTCTTGAGTTCAATCTTGAAGTTTTACACATTGAGTTTTCAAATTTGGAAAACTTGATATGTGCAGCAACTTATTATCATTGAGTCTTCAAAACAATTCATCTCCTTAAAAACACTTTAAAAAACTTCAAAAAAGGCAAATTCAATGACTCATTATAGAACCTATTTTTATGTTTACATATAAGATATCTAATTTAAAAATATAAATTGCATCAGAGTTGTCCTAAACCTTGATTTAATTTGGGTTACAGGGTTTTTATTTTCTTTATTGCCTCAAACCAAAAATTTAATTTGGTTCAATGCATGTTTCAACTCAAGAAAAATTTCTTTCCAGCCTAAGCTAATTATATACCAAATTTCACCTCCTTTTCTGTATTTCTTGCTTTGCATATTCATTTGACTGGTAATTTTCATAATGCAGAAGAAATTAAAACTTTTCTGCATGTATTTTTCTCCTTTTCATTGCTTTGTCTTGTCTTTCACAGTTTGATGAAAATTAAAGATTCACAATCATTTATATGTTTCTCCAATCATATATAATCTGTGCAATACTCTATAACAGATCAAATGTGAGGAATTACCTATATCCAACCCTAATTGCAAATAGTTATCACTTTGTGCATACTCTCAAGATTCCACCCACAAAGGAATCCTCTACTCCAGTTTTCACTATTTACTTCCACCTCCATCTGAAACCCTAGTTTTAGTCTACATTTCTGAAGCAGTTCTACATTTGAAAGGGTTTACATGGTAAGAACAAATGAAGTAACATTTTAGGTTTTTTATTCATGGAGGAAACATTTCACAAGTATTTACAGCCCTCATTCAAAAAGTATTTTGCTTCAATTTCATTTGGTTGGTATTTAAGTTGTGAATTTTCTTTATCACCATATTTTTCCTTTCAAGCATCAATGCCTTGCCTTCAGTCAAGAATAAAATTTCTTCCTCAGTTACCAATTATTTAAAGAAGAATGAATATGTATACCAAAACATGTAGCTTAACAATGTCAACATAGTTGCACTTAACATAATACTCAAGATCTGGTTTTTGATCAAGTGGTGAAAAGTATTCCACATATTCCACATGCTTCTCTGACCTAGTTTCTAGAAGGCATACTATAAGAGCCTAGGACAGAATGCTGAGCATAAGTTATCAATGAAAAACTTAGTTGATTCAATAGACAAATCCTAAGCAATTTTTGTCTTTAATTAGAATTCTAGGTTGAGGGTGTTGGTTAACTAATGCCCATTTTGAAATGATAATACTGATAAAGTTATGAGATTTGACCTTGAGGTTACGAGTGGTAGTTAAGTGAAGCCTTTTTTTTTTTTGGCCCATTGAAGGTTAAGCTTCAATTTGGAAGACTCACCCTATTAAAGCAAATTTAATGACTCCAAAAGTGCTTAGAGGGATACTTACAAATCTATGATTAAAATCCTTACACACCTACCATGAAATTTGAACTAACATTACTGCAGAATACAAGATTTACCAATTGGACCAACCTTTGTAGGCAAGTGAAGTTCTTCTACTAGACATAAACTGTGTGGGTAGACAAATCACACATAATGAGATCAGAGGCAACCGTAAAAGAAAAATAACTAAAGACATCAATTTATATAGTTCTTTACCTTTGGTCTGCTTCCACCAACAGTCTCAAAAAGAATTTGACTAGAATACATTACAAGTTTTCTATACAAACTTGAAAAACCCTCCTTGTTACATGGTTTTTGGACAAACTTGAGAAACTTTCTCATTACAAGTCTTCTCACTTAGGGTAGTGACACCTTCTCTCTTGATTAGATTAGATATATCTTTTCTCTTTACTATGTTTACATAATAAAGGTTCAAAATTTACTTCAGAAATAAGACTTGGTAGATTTTAATTATCCTTCCTCTTTAACTAAACCTCATTATGATAAAAGATTTTAGATTAATAATGTATTCACCCTATTTAAAAAATAATAATATTGTGATCACAATTGATGATCAAAATCAATCTGTCACACATATTGTGACAGATATTGTAATAAAACTATAAAGCGTTTGTTACAAATATTGAGAACTAAATAACTGGCAGATTTTGAACATTTCTAACTATTTCATCACAAAAGTCTTCTGTAAAAGAAAATGAAGTGTTGTTAGGGACAAACATTTACGATGACTACACTGTTATTATCAAGATCTATTTAAAAATATCATAAATTGCATGAAAAATTACTAGTTCATTTTTTTAACAATAGTCACAATCATCACAAAAATACCATCCTAGAACAATAAGTTTCTTAAGTTTTTGAGCCATTGATTTCAAGTAGGCAAAATCGTTGAATGATTAAATTTTGTGTTCGTTAAAAGCAAGAATATGGTCACTTTTAACCGACATAGCTTATACTTTTGTTTGTTTGATGAGAATGGTCTTGTATTTGAGACGAAAGATTTTGAGATTTGAATAAAAAATATATGAAATTTTATAAATGATGTGATAAGTATGATAATTATTTTAATTTTTTCTAATTGATAAAATTATAAGATTAAAAATAATTGAAAATGAAATATAAATTTGTTAGGTGTGTTTAATGAATTATTATTTTTTATTAATAGAATTATAACATTATCAATTATTTTAAAATTAAAATTAAATTATTATTATATAAATTTATTTTGATTATTATTATAATTTTTACTTTTATTATTTTTATTATTATAATTGTTATTTAATATTTTAATACTATTTTTAGTTTTTAACAATAATATTTTTAATATTTTATTTATATAATTATCATATTTTTATTATTATTTTATAAATTTATTTTTGATATTTTTTATTTTCATCAATATTTGATTATTATTATTATTATTATTATTTCATAATTTTCTTAAATTTATTATTATTTTAATAATAATATTTATTATTAGTAAGCATTATTATTATATTATATAATTAATTATATTTATTTTATTACAATATAAGTATAAATATTAATAAATTAATAATAAGATTAATTATATAAAAGGAATGAAAAAACATTGATTCTTTGCCACTCTATACTATAAAGAAAAGAATATAGTAAAATTTTGTCCTATTTTTTTTATTATTTTTTATTGATCGAACTTGGAACTTTCATGACATTTCTTCACATGTCATCCATCTTTGCAAATCCATGTGTTAAATCAAACTGACATAAAAGGACAACATTATATTTCAAGCGATTTCATTTAAGCAAACTCAATTATTCCAAATGAAGCTTAACATTATAAGAAAACATGTTTGTAGCATCAGCTGAAAATGAATATAAAGTAAAGAAAGGCAATGTTATTGCTTGATTAGAATTTGTCTTGCATTGGTCAAAAGAACCCACGCTCCACCGGTAAAAGGTACACAATTTACATTGGCAGACGCTACTAGTGTCGCCCTAACCCACACGCTACTTGAAAGTCATTGACTTAAATTATTTTATTTTAACACCGGCTTAACCGAAACTAATTGAAAAAAACAACTTTAACATTACAAGAACAGACGCTTTAAAAAAATTGTAATTAAAAATGATTGTAGAATTAATCAAGTCGACACTATTTGTTAGTAAAAGCAAATTGATAATGTTGGTCCATTCAAAGCTAAGTATAATAAAAAAAAAATGTGCAGCTAATAGTTTCATTTTTCGAGACCTACTTACTAATAGTTTCATTTTCCAAGACCTACTTATATAGTTGTTATTCAAAATTCAATATGAATTGAAGTTTTAGACCCAAATCCAAATCAAATATCAATTTCAATAGTAATTTCAAACTCAAATCCAAATTCATTTATAAAACCAACTAATCAATTGATTCCAAATTACTATTGTAAATCGAAATCCAAAATCAATTGCAATTGCAAATCCAAATTCAATTATAACATCAACCAATGAATTGATTCAAAATGAAAATGTAGTTTCAATGTAAAGATTTTGAAATGGATTTTGAAATGAAATTTCAATTACAGTACGAGAAAGGTTGACTTTAAAGTTGAAATGAAAATCCCATTTCAATAATGGAGGTGGTTGTGTAGTTTGTAATTTTAATTATAAAAAAAACATTTAAAAGAAGTGTTAAATGACACAGTAGTTAAGTAAAATGTAAAATATACCATAAGAAAGTACAGTTGTCTAAAATATGTAACTCAAAGTAAGAATAAAGAATATATAAAAACTAAAGGAAAAACAATTACAAGATGTAAGTAAAAGAAAGTCTCTCATTTATGTAGTGATTAGAGTGAATGGTCAATTAAAAGTACCTTTGAATGCAATAAAAACAATGCAATAAATACAACATTTAGTATATCAAAACAAATGCAAAATAATTAAACTTACATTGTGGAATGAACTTCAAGAAAGAGGCTAGTCATCAAAGTTTTCAACACAGTAACGATAAACCTAGAGCTCATATAGGTTTAAGTGTTACTAGTTTGTGATTTCATCATCATAGTCAATTGTTGCTACATCAACTTTATCGTATCCTTCAATTGTGCAATCCTTTCATTTGCTAAGTTAGTTCTTTAAGTTACTACATCAGTTTTTTCATTCTTGCTAGACTTGCTGACAAAGTCATTCATTCTGAGTCAATTTGTCACTATGATCAATGGTACTAGCTAGTAACATGGCTGAGTGAGGGGTGACACTCCTTGACAAATGTTAGTAGCCAAGTTTGTAAAGTCATAAACTCTACCTCTACTTTTTTCCTTAGACAACATTTGTCCAATATTTAAGCTTTATTCTTGCATTTATTTGTTGGACATAAAAAAATATCCTTTAGAACTATCTGATTGAATAAGTCTCAATCACTCATTACTCATTACAGGTGTCCTAAACTATTATTGGGAGTTGCAAATATTAGGAAATTAGGTTAGAAATTTAGAGTAACAAAAATTTAAAGCAATAACTTATATAAGTCTCATAGGAACGACTGTTTACCCAATCACCCTTTTTATGTGTGAGTAGCCATAAATAGTTCATTAGCTTCAACACGACGACCATATGTACGTTCTTGATAAAGATTATCCAATTATAAATAATATATCTTATACAACTTAATTAAATTACATTTAAAAAATTGTACATAAATGATCAATAATACTTACTAGGTTCAATGCAATGTTTAAGTGTGATTTACAACTTATTAAGTGTAGTGCTCTATTGTAAATCGAAGATTGATTAATTCTATTTTGAAATGATTTTTCTTTAAACTTTTGGGTATCCCAATAGTTTACCCATGCTTGTTTTCCTATTCAACTAGGTTGAGAGCTCTTTGTCCTAGCTTTAGTTAACATGTCACAGAGTCGCTTTCTTACTTTTGACTTGTAAACTTTTATTATTTGCTACCCTGAGGGGCTTAAGTCATTCTAGTATGTAAAAATGAAGAATGCATAACTAGATACCATGATATTGAAAATTTGTTCATCTGTAATTTGTTCTACTTAATAATTAAAGTGACCTTAAATTCAATCCATCATTTAAGTTGGGACTCCTTAGTCCTAGCCTCATAATATTGGTAGGGTGTCCTAAATTGAAGCCTAATTGAGTGTCCAATAGCCTCAATAGCATGATGGTTGGGTGTCCAATTACAAAAATTAAAAATCAAATTGTTAAACATTAACTATAAACAATTAAATAAAATATGAATAACATAGTAAGCTTACCCTTTACCGAGAGGTCGGATGATGATCCTTCCACTAGTATCATGCTACACATCCTCACTAGGTAGATCGTGGTTGGAAGTAGCAAGGGTGGGATGGACTGCGACATCAGTTATAGGCTGCACTAAGGGAACATGGGTGGTATGAGAAAGGGTGGGTTCTAAGCACTTTTTGGTAGCATGTCAATTGGTTCTAGTAGCCTTAAGCCAAATGGTTATTTACAATCTTGACTCGATTGCTCCTTCATAAATAGAGTTATTTGCAAATACTAACATATCATAAAACTTTTAGTCATCTGCATTAGAGAACTTTCCTTTATACATATTTTCATTGTCCAAGTTGTCACAACGAGTTCTATATTAGATACTTGCATGTATGCACCACACAACCTTTTGGTTACTGACCCAAACTAATCAACACAATTTAGGTTAGTATAGTTGTTGAATGCATAACATAAGTTGTCTTCATTTGACGCTTATTCTCAATGATCAGCCCACAACATATAATTGAGTTTAAAGCCACGTTATAGAAAATGAGCCTTCACATAAGAAAATTTAAGGATTTTCTCATTAATACATCTGACAAAAGGACATCTTATCTTTCATTGTTTATAGTAAGCTTTTTACATTGCCTTTGAAACAAATTCATAAGGCCTAAATCTCTTTGAAGGATCCAACATGTCATACATCCAGTTTTAATCCATTATTCCACATGTGAGCACCTTTTTAAGTTGAATAATAAAAAAAAAAAAAACATGAATTAGACTTTGAAGGTAAGTCGGCTAAATCAATTATTAAGTATTTGATATTATTATATAGCATTGCAATGATATACATTTCCATTCATAAAGTGATTTTGAACTTAATTTGAAAACATTAATTGCTTTTTAGCTAGTTATTGTAATTGAAATATGTTGATTGATTATATAAAACTTTAGATGCTTATAAAAAAAATCTAAAGAGCACGTAAGAAAGTAAGTATATGAAGATGAGTGCAATGCACCTCTCACTCTGCTTATATCTAATTAACTAGTTTTCAGCCAATTATTATTAGACTATATTGTCTAGTTATATAATTGTTTAACACAAAAAAAAAATATATATATCTAAAAGAGAAACTATACGGAAGTAAGTGTTTAATACACAAGGCTTTCACTTTATTTATGTCTAATTAACTTATATTTGACCAATTATTATTATACTGTATTTTCTTATTATATAACATTTTAAGTGATCAAATAAAGAGGGATATAAAGAACACCTAAATGAATTAATTTTCTCCCTTGTTTAAAGTTAGTTTTGCTAGATCAAATCCATAATTGTAATAAAAATAACACAATTTATGTCCTCATTCGTTTGAAATAAAATGAACGACTTCAAGATCATGTTGGTGGGAAGAAGATGTGATTGTTGGAAAGAGATTTTATTGTTTCAAAACTTAATTGTAAATTGGAAAACGAAAGTGAACAACAAACATTTTATTTTATTTTATAGTTAATCCGGTTAATTGTTTAAAATTAAATATAAAATGTTTATTCAGTACATACAAAGTTCAATAGTAATTATTATTAGGCTTCTATTTTTTTTATTTAAAACATTATTTACTTTTTTTCTATTAAAACTTATTTTTAAAATAAAAGTTTCTAAATAAAAATAAATTAATTTAAAATCGACTTCCGGTGAAAACTAATTTTATAAATGGAAACTTGTGCTTAGAAATACTCATTCAAACACTATTTTGAGATTTATATTGATCATGGTAATCTTACAGTAGGATGGATCTTCCACCTATTTCCTATCATACCCAGCTTCAACTCTGTATTTAGAACCATATTCAAATACTTTTTTCATAAAAAAAATAATGCATTGAAAAATGTGAAAATTATAAAACATGATGCCAAAATTGTAATTCACCCTATGTTAGAAATCGTAGTCGATTAAGTGTATAAATATTTTATTATTATTTAATTTTACGTAATCTATTATTATTTTAATAATCATATTATCAATATCTATTTCTATAATATTTATATTACAATATAATAAATCCTTTAAATAGTAATAAAATAATTTAATATCTGTAATACCCTAGAAAATAGCTATGGAATAAAAATTAAACCAAAATTTAATTTTAGAGATAAATAAGAGAATATTTATTTTTTAACAGAAGAGTTGTTTAAGTAAATAAAAGATAATTATTTACTTTTTATTTTTACAGCAACCACCAACTCTCTCTCCCTAAAAAGATATTCTGTTTTATTCTAATAAAAACTACCAACTCTCTCTCTAAGATATTCTATCTCTCTAAGAATATATTATATTTTATTTTAATAAAAATCACCAATTATCTCTAAGAAGATATTTTATCTCTCTAAAAAGATAATAGTTTCGTTCTTATGAAAACCACCATCTCTCAAACAAATCTCTTTAAAGTTTTTATCTCTCTAGATTTGTGATCTCATAGATTATCAGATTGACAATCAGAAGACACCCTTAGATTCCTAGCATTGAGTAGATCAAGAGTGTCCGATCAGATTCTTGGACAGAGTTAAGTTGCTTGTGATTTTAGGATTTTGAGTATCTCTACTTTATAGAGGTAAGGGAAGCTAGTTGCATGTATGTTTTTATAAATGTTTGTCTCTTTTGAAATAGAAATTTATTTATAATGTTGATATTTGGTAAGGAAAGCTAGTTGCATGTATGTTTTTATAAATGTTTGTCTCCTTTGAAATAGAAATTTATTTATAATGTTGATATTTGGTAAGGGAAGCTAGTTTGAATATTTTTAATAAATATTATAATTACTTTCTTTATTATATATGAATTTGAATTGAATGGAATGAATGTTTATGAATGGTACGATGTAGTATCAATGTTTGTGAATGATGTGGTGTGTGATCGAGACATAGTATCTTCAGGAAAGGAGATACCCGTGTTGAGATTATTAGGATGTGCATTGTTTGG
>Ga0209700_109218_pt1 | contig 11694 bp, 8 predicted proteins | sample SiratroredBW_FD_187528 | JGI IMG/M metagenome (GOLD analysis project Ga0209700, IMG submission 187528) | Root nodule microbial communities of legume samples collected from California, USA - Siratro red BW (SPAdes) (version 2) | ecosystem: Host-associated > Plants > Roots > Nodule | place: USA...
AAAAGGAAAGAAAGAGAGTTTCATACGAAGTCTAAAGCCCTTAAATTTGTGAAAGGGATATTATAACTTTTCTTCGCATGATAATCTTTTTGTTGTTGGCCGTTTCATTAATATATAGTTTTGAAGTAGCGATGATCAAAAGATCAAATAAAGTCAGTTCATGTTCACCAGTCTCCATCAAGAATGACTAGTTGAATGGACGGTGCTGATCCTAGGTTCTACTAATTATTAACGATGATGTGATAACATTTTTCTATGTAAATCAGTTATTACTTATACCCAACTAGCACTATCAGACCAATATATGATCTGTTTACTTCCATAATATATATTTTTTTCTCTATGTTTTAATCTTATCCCAAAAAAGATTAAAATTTGATTTTAAAGGTAGGGTCTTGCTAAACCAGTGCATGACAACGGAAAGAAATCTGAAGAAAGTTATATTAAAAAAAAAATTGGAAGCACATTAAAAAATATATAAAAAAACGTGTTTTTTTCCCATCCTAATAAAAAATTGTTCTTATTTCTTTGATTAAAAACACCTCGCTAGCATTTTCCTTAAAAATAACCTATGTTTCTTTCTTTACTCTGATAAATAATCGGCGGATACCAGAAAAAATAAAGATAATATATAGCAGCAAGATGGAGAAATGTTGAAGGTTGGAAGGAAGAAAAATAGGTTGGTAAGGAACCTAGCACTGAACCATATTAAGAGAAAACAAAATAAGATTCTTACTTTGAGGGAACAAAGCAGTTGTCTGGCTCGAGGAAATTTAGAATCAGTTGACCAACACAATAGATCGCAGGCGCATGCAGCACACACAATACCATTAAAGAAGCCAAAAAGTCTCATCAGCCAGGAGAATTGGATAAGCCTCATGTTACTGTATTTCATTTAGATTATCAACCAAACTTTGTTGTTGTAAAGAAAAAAGGAGGTTCAGTGCTTAGAATAAAACCAGGTTTGGCGCAAAATTCAGTAGTTTTAGTATGGAAGACAGTGAGACAGAGGGTTTAGATAATAAACACTCGGGAACGTTGTGTCTTGGTTATTGTTGCCTTTTAATGAAAGTGAGGATGACTGCCTCGAAAAGGAGCTTTCATCAGACACTGCATGTGTGTTCCAGTTGCTTCACATACACATCTCTTAGTATAATTACCAAGGTTTTTAAGCAGTTATTACGGTTTTCTTAAGTTTTTTGTACTGTCAAAAATTACAGATAAATATAATTGATGCGCTTATAATTATGATTTCACGGAAAATCGGTTTTTAAAATCTTGCCAATCGCATACAGTATAGTAAAAGGAAAAAGAAAAAAGATATTAATGTCCTACAAAATTTCCAATCCTACGTAACTAGATTGTTGTCGAGAAGCCTAGTAACATGTTTGATTAATCAACCCGCAGTCAAACTGAAACAACCAAAAACTGAGGTCGTACATTCGATACTGATACTGTTACTGTTACTGTTTGCTGCTAAAAACTGATGGATGATCATATAATCACGAGACAAGTACAAGCACTCCATTGTCATTGACAGAATTAAACTCACCAGGATACTAAATTCATCATCAGTTTAATTACAGTCTCGAAAACATGCAAAAGAAAACATTATATATCCCCTAATAATCAAAATGACACACACAAACTATCGAAGCACGAAACCTCGATTCCTACTGTCGACACCCCTAACTAAATGAATTTCTTGCCATCTTCCCAGCACCACCGCCGCCACAAAAGCTAACTGTTAAGAGAACTGCAATGTAGAACCTATGGTGAAAGTGGTGAGAGAATTGGAAGACATTATTTTGAACTTATGAAAATAAACATGTAACTTTCTTACCACCTCTACTATTTAGCCCATTCGAAGAGGCTTTGAAGTCAAATTTGGCAATAAACTCTTGTTGATTGAGCAAGAATTTATTGAATTAAGATGTTCTATCCAAAGAGGCTCTAGAAGGGTGGGCGATTGGATGCCCAGAATGGCTCAGATGGCATCTGAACAGAATTGAGAAGGTTCGGAGGCAAACCATGGAAAAGTGGAGCAGTTGCATCTCCTCCTCCCAGAAGCTGTGACTGACCAACACCACTTGCACCGGGTGACCCAATTGAACTTCCTTGCATTGGTAGCGAAGGCTCATCATCCTCCAAAGGAAGCCTCTCATAAGCAGCGTTGCTGAACGAAGCAGCCATGATCACCACAGGCCCCGAAGCGAGCAGTGTCCCAACCACACTCCCTCCCACCACCTGTCCCTGGCCACCGGCCAAATAAATGGTCAAACCGGAAGCAGCAGGTGGCGCAGGCGGCGGAAGGAACGATCCGCTGAGGGACAAAATCTCGAACCGTCCATGGAGAGTGACAACCGCACCGGAAGAAGCCGGTTGCCTGAGAGTGACGTTGGTGACTGTGCCGGTGCCACTCAGGATGCAAACCCCTCTCTGGCGTTTCCTGGCGAACTCAGCCACGCTATCCACGATGTCGCACCCGTCCGCGACCTCCATCATGTGGGTTTTCATGGCGTTTGCGCTGTCGCGAGTGATGATAATGGGTGGCTTGGGCTTGTTCTTGGAGCCGGCTGGTCTCCCGCGGGGCCTCCTTGTTATCTCAGCCTCACCTGCACCTTCGTCGTTGTTGCTGCCGTTGTTCTCTTCGCGTTCCCTTTTCTGCGCGCTGCTGCTTCCGCTGTTCTCCTCGTCGGCGCCTTGGTTTAAGGCCTGGAATTGGTGCTGCTGCGGCTGGTGGTGCAGATGGAGATCCCTTGTGTGAAAAGGAGGGGGAAGGGAGTGACCATGTGCTGAGATTGGATCCATTCCGATTCTTTCCTTCAATGTATAATTGAGTATCTATCGATACAGATAAGGATTGTGAAGCTCTTAACTCTAGTTAGTACTTCATTTGCATATGCTGGAAAGTAGAAATAAATTTGGCAATTCTAAGATATGAATATATGTAGATGAAATGAAGGAAACAAAATGGAAGGAAATTAATGAGAACAAACTGTTACATATAATCAGTGAGTGGTCTCTCCTGATTCTCTTGCTGCTGGCTTCTTGAAGATCTTGTTGATTTGATGAATCCAAGTGGTGGTGAGGGAGTAGTGGGCAAGGTCCAAGTTGAAGCTGGGGATGGAATAGGCTAGCAAGTTGTGATTGAGATTGACCTTAATTGACTTGTACCTCAACCTCTTCCTCTAGAAAGGTTCAATTGGTGGGGCTTTGAATGGAGTTGCTTCTCCTTGAGGTGAAGAAACAAAGAGAAGGATGAAGGTGGTTCTCCTATTTTGGGAAGAGCAGTGTTGGGTTAGGGTTCGATTGAGAAAGACAGATCCAAACTAGATTTGTTTGCAGAAAGACTGCGTGCTTATGGGCGGTGGATGGGTCCCCATGACTCTTTCTCTCTCCCTGAACAACATATACTCTGTGTTGTGTGGAGTACATCATACATCTCCCACCAATATTTATATTGGTCTCATAAAAAATCATTTAATTTTAATATTCAATGCATTAAAACTATATTAATTTCAATTTCCAAAATTAAAATGGAAATATTGTTTTGTTGTCTGAGTTATTAAAACATAAATAAATTTTTTTCATTATAATGCTTTAAATGCTTTTAATTTCAATTGAATAAAACGCTTTGAATGGGCCTATTTCTAGGCTTCTTCATTTCATTTTCTACTTCATTCAAATTTAAATCTACGTTTTTGAAACTCCCATGCAGTTTAAGTTTATATTATATTATAATGTACATACTTATCCTCCAATTCCTTTTGTTCTCAATTATATTTTTTTGGAAATTTTGATATCACATTATTTATTCTTTTATCAATTAGTATATTTTTATGTATTTTTTTCCATTAATTTTTACTATCTATGGTGGGTAAAAAAAGGAAAAAACTTAGGTACCATAGATATTGTTGGTGCTCTTCTCTAATCATATTGAGTTCTGCCTATGTAACTCATAAGAAGCATATTTCAAAGTGAATTTCTAAATATGATAAGAAAAAAAAAAAGCTATGATAAATGTAATTTTTCTTAAAAGTAAATGAGTACAACAAAAAATGATAGAACTGCTTTATCATAATTAAGAAATATTTAGTGAATTTTTCTTTCTTAAAAAATAACTTTCAAAGATATATAAAAAGGAATTAACAAAGTGGTAATTATAATAATAATAATAATAATAAATATAATTTTGGAAACAACTTTACTAAATTAATTTTACTTGTTCAATAAATGGTTTAGTTAAATTGAGATAGAAAGTAATTCATTTAAATATTGTAAAATTAATATTTTATTTAAAATAATAACATGTGTGAATTTGAAACCTTTTTAAACGATTGAAATCCATCAATTATGGAACGGGAAAGTATATAGTTTCTTTTTTCCACATTTACGTGGCTTTAGATTAATATTTCATCTTTATTTATTTTCACTTTATATATATATATACATATATATATATATATATTTTATTTATATTTTTTTTCTTTTTATATATATATATATATATATATATATATATATATATATATATATATATATTAGTTTTATTCTAATATAAATTATTTATTGGTATCATACATCATAGTATTAGTATAAAATACAAAATTATATCAATATTTATATTTTTTTAATTATTCTTATCAAAACTTGCTAAGCGAGAATTTACTACTAAAACAATTGCTAATACACAATTAAAACATTGTAACTTTTCACTATTAAAATATACATTATACACTTAAAATATATTCGCTCAATCTATATAAATTTCATCTCAAATACTTTTAATTCTTTAATTTCTTAAGCATGTCACACATAACTAATCAGCTTGCCTATAAAAAAATTAGGCATATTATACCATGAACATGTATAATATATCACGAAATATCTATTTTAAGATTCAAACAATTTGAATATATTCAAACAACACATAATTCCTGTTTAAAATTAAATATTATGACTATATCACCTTCATATTTTAATAATTAACTTTTTATTTATATAACTTACACTTAATTAATAAAATATTCGAACTTCATCTGTTTATATCATTTTTCCTCTTAAACAATTAACTGGGTCTTTTCATTATAAACTCCTAAAATTAATAAATAAAGTATTGATTGAGAAAATGATAATTTAGCTAAATAAATTATATATTTACTTGAAATATAGTTTTATACAATCAATGAAATAGGAATTTATCATATCATTTAAATTTTTTTATTATTTTAATAATTATTTAAAAATCATATTTATAATATTTTATGGTAATTTGTTGATAGTATAAAATAATTACACTGATAATTTAAAATAAACTTTGGATAAAGCAAAAGTATTCGATAATTTTAATCTGTGTAAAAATCCGCACTGTAGTAGCATTTTAAAATGCATGTAATGGCTTTAATATTTCTTACTAAATTAAAGTTATTACCATTAAAAGTTACAGCATTTTTTAATTCAGTTCCTTAAAGAAAAGTCTGATTTGCCGAAGTAATTATGTAAAGTTTTGTTTATCATCATTAAACCTTACGCTGTTACATTTGGTAAGACTTTAAAAGCAGTGTTGTGGTTTGAACTAAACTTTTCCATAACATGATAAGTATGAAAACTAGTATTAAAAGACTTAAATTATATTTTAGGTGATGACGATGCTGAACATTTGCTTATTGGGCATGGAGTAGTTGTCAATGAGAGAGAATAGTATTTAATTAAGTTATCTTTGAAATTAAAAGAAGAGTTAAATCTGTCTGAATTCAGTTTCAATTAATCTAAATGGAGTTATTATAAATAGGGGTATTAAAATAATAGATTGGGAGGGAGAAGAAGGTCAAGTTTAGAAGTTCAAAGCAGTTTTCTGAGGCCGTTTTCCTGAGAAATATATCCATAACGCAAACGGGAAGTTCTATGTGACAGACTAGTTTGTACTGTAAAATGAAACAATAGCTGGCACAATTAAAACTGCACTGGACCCGTGTGCATAGAGAGAGGCTGCTAGGGTATTTGTGCTTCAGTTTTCCATGACCCGCTCCACATGCAAATTTGGGTCATCGTCACATCAATTCTATCTTTTAATCTTCTCAAAGTCTAACCTTAAAACTTAGGCCCACCTGTTACAACCATGACTCATGCGTTTTCATCCGTTTCTTTCGGGTCAATTCTAAGTCATGGACCAACTTCTTCCTCCACTACTCCTCTCTCTCTCCTCAGTTATATTGATTTTCCAAAATTCGTTTGCATGTCTTTCTATTGGCCATGGTTACCAAACTGAAATATGTTACAAGAAGTTTCATAAAAACTAGAGTCCCACAACAACTAATAGACAACCATATCCTTCTATAGAATCATTTTTTCATAACTGGTTTTATTGAATAATTTAATTTATGTTTTAATTATTAAATATCTTCATTTAATATTTTCCTATTAAAAATAGTTGTTTGTAAAGCTAAGATAGGAACTTATCCGTTTTCCACGTTGTCAATGCTACAGGTTAACGTTAATGATACAAAATTCAAAGCTGCACATGCACGCGCCCCACCAATTTTTAATTGTTAATTTCTTTGTTTCCAGAAAACGGGTAACATAGTATATGTTGATGACCAATGAATCTTTTATCACACAGTAAAATGTTCTTAAAAGAAATTTAGTCTAGTTTTATTCCTGTTAAAAAGCACGGAGAACTTAATCACAACGTTCAGAATTAATTACTCTTTTGTGGAATTTTAGATTCATTTCTAGATATAAAAATATTTATATTTAATGTATCGTTTGTTTAGTGGGTATGCATATTTGTTATGTTTTATTTATAATAAAAAAATTTAATTAAAAAATACTAAGGTTATGTCAATCTTTATATAAAATTTTGTATAAAATAGTGTATGTATACTCTCTCCATTCATCAGAAACAATAAATTATAGATCATGTGCATGCATCATACCACATTTTTAATTATAACTTATTTTATTCCTTAATTATAGTTTATGTTATCCTTAATTATTTGTCATCCTGTACATATATTTCTTTCTGTATCTTTTCATTACAATTATTCAGGAATAAATTATTGTTTATTTTATTTTATATATACTCGTACATATCGTACGATATATGTACTCAATATATAAAAATTATATTCTTGTGAAACTTGTCACAACAACTCAACTACCCATTAAATTATCTTCTTCAAATTACCCCACCTGGTACAAGCAAGTTACTCTATTGTTGACTGCAAATAATGTACTCGGCTATGTTTCTGGCACCCTTCCATGTCCTCCAGCAACAATTGGAACTGGTGATGCAACTGTTGAAAATCATCTTGCTTTTCTTGCCTGGAAGCGTCAGGATAATTATGTGCTTCTGGCTTTGTTTGGTACTTGTGGTCTTGAGGCATAGATTGTGATGTCCTCTACTACCTCCTCTGCTGATTTAATCTCGAGAATGACCAAGGTTTATGGCAATCAGTCTCGCACTCGGATTATGTCTCTTAAAGAGTGTCTTTCCTCCATCACCAAATGTGACTCTAATGCATGTGACTATTTACACTCTATTTGCTCCGTAGCTAATGAACTTGCACTTATTAGTCACTCTGTTGATGGTTTTGATCTTGTCATTGTAGCTCTAAATGATCTTAGCCCTGCTTATCGTGAGTTTTGTGCAGCAATCCACACTCATGACATTCCACTGTTGTTTGATGAACTTTTTGACAAACTTGTTGACTATGAAATTTTCCTTCACCAGGAGGAGCGACAACAATCGTCCTTCCCTGTTACTGCCAACCATGTTTCTCGTTTATCTTTCTTTCATGGCTGCTACAAACGTTCAATGTCATCTCCTAGTGGAGCATCTCTTGCTCAAGACAACCCTTCTAGATCTAATCCACGTAATTCTTCCTCTGGATCTCTCCTTATTTGTCAATATTGTGATCATCGTGATCACACTGCTAAGACTTGCTGCAAATTACATGGTTATCCTTCTAATCATTCTCGTCGTCAAGCAAATACAGTTAAGAGGATTCTGGCTTTGAACCGTCTTAGCTTTTGGATTCTGATGCATCTCACCATGTCACTGGGGATCTTGCTAATCTCACTTTGGCCCATGATTACACTGATAATGATAAACTTATGATTGCAAATCGTAAGGGACTCACCATCACTCATAGTGGTTCAACTTTTCTTCCCACTTCCTCTTCCCCACTTCACTAAATAATGTTTTTTATGTTCCTAACATATCTCAAAATCTTCTTTCTATTTCTCAATTATGGCAAAGCAACTTTGTATCCATTGAATTTTTCCCATGGCATTTTCAAGTCAAGCATTTAAGCATGGGGGCAATCCTCCTACGCAAAAAGAATGAAAACAATGTGTACAAGATATCTTGCCTACCTCCTCATGCTCAATCCCATCATATCCACTATCACACCTCCCTCTCCACCTGGCACAGTCGCTTAGGACATCCCACTTCTCGCATCCTTCATCATGCACTTAAGGCCAATATCATTCCATTTTATTCATCACCTATTCAGTGTTCAAATTGTTTAGCAAATAAAAGTCACAACTTGTCATTTTCTAAGTCCACTTCGTCTAGTAGTCAAGCCTTAGAATTGATTTATTTAGATGTATGGGTCCTGCACCTTCATCTTCAATAAATGATCATTTTTATTATGTCATTTTTATTGATCACTTTTCAAAATATGTGACTTTATCCGATTAAACATAAATCTGATGTTTCTCATATTTTTCCAATTTTCAAATCTTTTGTTGAAAATCAATTAAATATAAAAATTAAAATTTTTTACTTAAACAATGGTGGTGAATATATTAAATTGAGTTCTTTCTTTCAAACTCATGGAATAACACACTTAACAACTCCCCCTTATACCCCAAAACACAATGGGCTTTCTGAAATAAACACCGTCATTCGGTTGAAACTGCTCGTTGTCTTCTTTGTCGTGCTTCTTTACCCATCTTATTTTAATCTTATGCTCATAAAATTGCAGCATATCTTATAAATCGCATGCCCACACCTGGTTTAAACATGAAGTCACCTCTCGAGTCTTTATTTCACTCTTCACCAAATTATTCTAGGTTAGGTACCTTCGGGGTATCTCTGTTTTCCTTGGTTGGCCCCATTCGTTCATAACAAACTTCTCCCAAAATCCCAACCATGCATCTTCTTATGTTACAGTTCATCTCAAAGTGATTATTTGTATTACAATTTTAAAGCTGAAAAATTATATATCTCAAGATGCGTGCACTTTGTAGAAAATGTTTTTTCTTATTCTTCTGCACTTACAACCACATCTTCTCTCTCTCCAACATCCATCCCTACATGCATACAACCATCTGACCCCACATCCTCAAACCACATACAAATCCTTCCAACACCCATATCTCAAAATTCAAATTTCACCTCCATTGTCTCATTTTTACCTACATATCTCAAAACTTATTTTCACCTATATCCATGTCAACATCACTGCTTACCTCATTCCCTCCTCATGTATTACCAAATTCTACTGCATCCTCTCCTCCATCCAATCATGATATCTTGTACACTTTGGGTTCATCTCCTTTTACGAATGTAGACTCATCCTCATGCTCGCCTGGACCAAAACAACCGTCCCACTCAATGGTCAGAAGATCTAAAAATGACATCTTTAAACCCAAACAGCTTCACCTAGCCACCAAATTTTCTCTATCCAACTAAATTGAACCTTCTTGTCTTTCCCAGGCTTTGAAACATTATGAGTGGAGGCAAGCAATGTCAGAAGAATTCAATGCATTACTTGCCAATGGTACATGGTACATGGTCATTATTGATAATAAGTGGATTTTCGTCTAAAACGGGATCTCGATGGCTCTATAACTTGATATAAAGCTCATCTTATTACTAAAGGGTTTCATCAATGTCCTGGTATTGACTATATTGAGACCTATAGTCTAGTCATTAAGCCTTAGATTATCAAGCTGGTTCTTTGCATTGCTCTCTCTAATGGTTTACCTTTATGTCAAATGGATGTTAATAATGCATTTCTTCATGGTAGTATCTTAGAGGATATTTACATGTCTCAACCACCAGGTTTTGTTAATTCTCACTTTCCAGATCATATTGGAGCTACCTACCTTTTCGCCAATCTTATGTTCCATACTCACATGAAACATTTTGTTATTAACTATCATTTTGTTCATGACTTGGTTGCTTCTAAGGAACTTCAAGTGTTTCATGTGCCAACAAGTCATCAACTAGCAGATCTACTTACCAAGCCTCTGTCTCACTCTCGCCATGCATTTCTTCTAGACAACCGGTCTCCCTCCTCCATCTTGCGGGGGCGTGTAGAGTCTCTCTCCATTCATCGGAAACAATCAATCGTAGATCATGTGCATGCATCATAACACATCCTTAATTATAGCTTATGTTATCCCTTAATTATAGCTTATGTTATCTCTTAATTATTTGTCATCCCGTACATATATTTTTGTATCTTTTTATTACAATTATTCAAGAACAAATCATTGTGTAGTTTATTTATATACTCGTACATATCTGTATGATATATATGCTCAATATATAAAAAATATATTTCTCTATATGGTATCAGAGCCTATCCTAGCTAGGTTGTTGGGCCTATCACCCGCTATTGGACCACCCTTACATATAAGTTTCATGCTAGAGTTAAAGAGTCTTGACATGAGGGGGGTGTGTTGGAGATCCCACATCGACTAGAGATGAGGTCTTTCAATAGTTTATAAGTAGGTGCGAACCTCACCTTACAAACTGATTTTGTAAGACTGAGTTAGCCTTAAAATTCACTTCTAATAATATACAATATTTAGATCCTAATGAATATCGATTTGTATTATAAGTTTTCTTGTTTATTATTAGTTACATCGATGTTGTTATCTTGATTAATGTTTGCTAAATAATTTTTCTTCCAACATAGCTAACATTTTTTTTTTGTTTAAGTGTATCTTCTTCAATCCTTCGTGATTATACATTTGTTGGTTCTCCTACATCTTATTGTGATATAGTTAATTGATTATTAGTATCAAGGAAATTGTCAGTTTTTAGCTGTTCACATAGAATATTCTTTTATCTTTGTCAGCTTTCAGCTTCTTACAAAGAATATTCTTTTATCTCTACACAAAAAGAAAAAATAAAAAACATCAGCAGTATCTGTTACACTTATAAAAGCAGACACATTCTCAGTGTCTCTTGTTGCTGGTATCTACTCATTCCATTTCATTTCATAGTAAGGCAAAACACAATTATGGATTTATTAAAAAAAGTTGACACCAAATTATTGTATATCATGTTATGTAAGTCAATGTCTCTTACAGTTAAATATCTCATTTTACCTTAATTAGTTCAAACAACTAATTGTACTTAAGCATGTTTGTTGTACTTGGTTCTCAATTTTGTTGGTTCTCAATTGTGTTGTATATTTGTTATTTGTTAGACCTTTTATATATTTGATTGTGTTATTACCAAACTCAATTATTATCCTCTGATGACGAATGAAACTTTTTACCACATAGTAAAATTATCACTAAGAAAAATTTTAATCTTTTTTTAAAAAAAAAAAAGCATGGACGACTTAATCACAACATTCAAAATTAGTTATTATTTTGTGAAATTTTAGATTCATTTTTAGATGCAAAAATATTCAATTTTGGTGTCACATTTATTTAGCGGATATG
>Ga0209700_109219_pt1 | contig 11692 bp, 7 predicted proteins | sample SiratroredBW_FD_187528 | JGI IMG/M metagenome (GOLD analysis project Ga0209700, IMG submission 187528) | Root nodule microbial communities of legume samples collected from California, USA - Siratro red BW (SPAdes) (version 2) | ecosystem: Host-associated > Plants > Roots > Nodule | place: USA...
CCCCATCCGGTTGTCATTTCAAAATAAAATGACAACCGGATGACACCCCCATCCGGTTGTCATTTCAAAATAAAATGACAACCGGATGGCACCTCCATCCGGTGTCATTTAAAAAAAATTCATTTTATTTGGAAATGACAACCGGATGACATACTCATCTGGTTTTCATTTTGATTTTGAAATGACAACCGGATGGGGCTGCCATCCGGTTCTCATTTCCAAATCAAAATGAGAACCGGATGGAACCCATCCGGTTCTCATATATCAAATCGGAAAATTGTTCTGTTCGTCGTCGACAACGCCTAAACCCCAAATCAACTACTCTAATCAGCAATATCACTTACTAATTGCTAATAAACACCAAAAATTACTTACTTATTGCTTGTTTTAAGGATTAATCAAAGATTTGGAAACAGATGTTAAAATAAAACCCAGATGGGATGCCATCCGGTTTTCTTTTTTTTACGTTATGAACCGGATGGGTGTTCTGGGGTATTTATGGAATTAAATATTTGTATTAGGGTACAGGAAGCGTGTATTAGGGTGCAGGAAGAATTTGTCCTTTTAGTTTGAGCTTAATGGGCCATATTTTGTATTTCCAACAAAAAAGAAAGGAATATTTCTTCCTACACCTACATACTTTCCTTCTGCACCTCATAAATACAACAATATCAATTTTACCTTCCTGGATTGTGCAGTTCATAAACAAAAGTTAGTTGACAACTTTCACAAACCCCTCGTGAAGTTCTGGTGTCCAACTTGATTATGCAAAAAAAGCTGTATTTTTTGAATTGCACAATCCAACAGCTTTATTTTAAGAAAAAAAAAGGTTTTAACTTCGTAATTAAGAAAAAAAGTATTTAAAAGACACTTTTGACCTTTAAAAAGAAATGTCTAAGCCAAATCTCTTATCTTGTTTTGGAGATCCTGCTGGTAAATAAAAGCTGTTGGTGCTAATCAATGTTTACTTTGAACTGAAATTAATGAAAAATATTTTTGAAAGTTGTAAAGTTGAGTACGTAGAGACATGTCAGTGAAGCTTTTTCAGTGGTTGCATACTTTTATTGTGTGAAAAGGAGAGTAGAAGAACATCATATGATACTGCAATGTGAAGAAGAGATTATGAATGTTGCAAAGAGTACTTGTTCACAGGACACGAGTGGCCAACTTTTGCTGATTCACCTCATTGTCATGATGTGTTTTTTGACACTAGAACAAGTGTTTGAGATAAATATTATAGTTTTAGAACATTTTCTGAATCCAAAGCAACAGCAGGTATATTTCTATTTTGAAGGAAAATTGACGAAGAAACAATCCAACACGATGATGAAGTTTGAGGGTTGTTGTCAGAAATGAGAAGTGTGGCAAAAATGGTAGGGTACACCTGCAGCTGTAGCCACGTTCTCAAAAGCCTGCATTTCTGCATGTTTGTATGTGTTTTGGTGTAAGCTTCAACTCAATCCAACCAAACCAAACCACACCACATTCTAAAACAAAACTAAGTTGAAATTAGGAAATGTTGTCAGTGATGATTCCCACTACCTGTTGGTAGTGTTCACTGTGTTTGTTTTTGCATGCACCCTTCTTCTGCCTTCTTTCTCCAACAAACCCTACATTTCCTTCACATCTTTTTACCTATTTTTCAATTGTTTCCTTTCTATACTTTTCTCTCACTTTATTCATTGCTTTTTTTTTTTTTTTTTTCTCTTTTTTTTTTTTTTTTTTTTTTTTTTTCCTCACTTTGTTTCTATCTTTGCTGATACAATATGATTATATATAATAGGATACTGGGGTTGCCATGGATTTGTGTAACTGAGTCTGTAACATCTGTTATATAATATTGGATTAATTTCTATCACTGCAGAATTCCATGAATTCTGTCGCAGCAGTTTTGTTTCTCGATATATATATATATACCAATTTCAAATAAATATCTTTTATTTTATTGGTAAATGAATTAAATAAATTTTTAGTTTCTTTCAGTGCCCAGATTACATGAGATTTTATGGTGCAATGATGATTATTTTAAGCTAAAAATATTATAGAAACTGTATTTGTATTAATTGACACATTTTGGAAAAAAATATGAAATTTATTTTATTATTATTATTATTATTAAATGAGGTATGTTGGAAGTGACTATGTTGACTAAATTTTATAATTGGATTGATGTAGTTGTTACAAATTTTGAGATATTGGCTTTTACTTTGCACCGTTATTGGTTCCATCAAAGGACAAACACGTTTATATTTTTGTTAAATTTTATAATTGGATTGATGTAGTTGTTACAAATTTTGAGATATTGGCTTTTACTTTGCACCATTATTGGTTCCATCAAAGGACAAACACGTTTATATTTTTGTTGTACAAGAATCAATTGTCTTGTTTGTAAAATGTCTTGAGATACTCAATTATTCACTTGAAAAAGTATTAAAGTTAAGAGATTTATCTTTATCCAAGTCCTTTAAATAGTATTTTTGCTTTTGAAGTAGAATAGGGCATTAAGAATGGCTACTAAAGATATTTGTTTCACTTTCTAAATAGTTTACTATATTTATAAGTCATAAAATAAGGTTCTGCTTTTGTTAAAGAGTAAATATATTTTAATTTATCTTTTTTTTCTCCTTTTTTCATTTCTTTATTATTTATTTTCTTTATCTCTAACCAATGTTTGTCTGTAAAAAATAAATTATATATAATAGTTATGAAATATTTTAATTTTTATTTAAAAATAATAATTATAATTATATGATAAAACCATTTTCAGTTTTCATAGATAGTTTTTAAGGATAATGGAACTAAAAAAATAATTATTGAATATAAAATATAGAAAATGAAAGAGATAAAATAGTAAAAAAAGGTTACAAAATCAAATCGCATTATTAATTGTTACATATAATGATAAGATAAATTTTAAATCATAATTTTAATTTTTAAAAATAAATTTATCTTAGTTTTAGTCTTTACTTATAAGATTAATTTAAGTTATTATATTTTTCATTTTATGTTATATGATATTATTATTAAAAACATAGTTACTTTTTATTGATAAATATCTATTCATGATATTACATCTGATGTATCCAATTTCAATGAAAATGGTTAATATAATACTGTCCATCATCAATTTACAATAGGAAAAAGTAAAAGCCTATGGCCATTTTTTCTTATGCATCCTTTTTAATGACGTGGCTAACTTATTTCTTTTAAAAAAACTAAACGTTGCCATTTTATTTTTCAAAAAAAAATTATACTTAAATTATAATAACTTTTTTTATATCCACTCAATATTATGTAACTGTATATTTACAAGTAAAACCACTCGGTTTTCAGATAATTCACATGTTTGATAGTAATTTGTAACAAATAAAAATTTCATAAAATTATTTTTTATAGAAAAATATAATTATAATAAAAGGTTTGGAACATTAAAATATTTCAGAAATTAATTCAGTGAGATTTTTTTTTTAAATCCTAGTGTTAATATTAGCTATTTAAGTCCATAGTATTTATTATTTTCATATAGAATTAATATTCATACTAAATATGCCACAGATTATGGACGGTCCAATGAAGATGGTTAATGATTAACATTATTGGGTTGGTCATGGATCACTTTGAACAGAAAAAGCAATTACCAATCTTAAATAGGTATTAAAATATTCACTAACTTTAAAATGAGATTTTCAAATTTGAATCTAACAAGGATGTTACTACCTGTTATAAAAACTTTTTTCTCTCATAAAAAAAATAATTACTCTTAAGGTAATATTTGTTAGGGTTGGTTTTGTTTTTCTTGATTACTTTGCATGAATTAAAAAAACAAATTTTGATTTTATCTTTTTTTATACTTTATATGATTTTAGCATTCTCGTATGTAACAACTTTATACATAGTTAATATTATTGTACTCTACACAATAATTTATAATTTATATTGATAGATAAGAATGTATACAATATATAAAAATTTATAGGATAAAAGAAGTCTTATTAGTACGAAATTCTATTATTGATTTGTCCTGAGTTAAAAAGAATGTTGTTAGTGTAAAATAAGTGTTAAAATATATTTATGTATCCTAAAAATGGATAGGAGATAATATAGGCCAAAATGTATACATACTCATTTTTAATAATTTGTTAAGATTATGGTAACCGAAGAGGAATCAAATATGTGAAGTAACTGATTTCTTTCAAATATTTATTCAAATTCTTTAATAAAATTTGTTAGAGGAGGTAACTAATATATTGGAATGTTGTTATACAATTTGGATATAATTTTGGTACTAGAATTAGTTGTTTTCTAAAAAAATAGAAGGAATAAATAGAATAGGCTTATCATGAGACAGACGAAAACAGTTTTATTTGAGCTAGCCTAGTGATTTTTGCTTGAATAACAATTTGATCATTTGTGCTAAAATTATTGATTCTTTTAATATTTGACTATTTATTGGTCCAAAATTATCTTACTACTTGATTATTTATGCTTTAGCTAAAAAAAAGATTTTGTTAGCTACTTTTTTTAAGACGGTTAGGTATTTAAGTGTTTGGGTAGAAATGAGAAAGTTGAACAACATATAGAAAGAAGACCTGCAAACCTAATACCTTGGATTAAAGGTGGTGTCATTTGTTTATATGGTCTGACTCAATTCTCATTCTTGTGAGATCTCCCCAAAGTCTTCCCCTAGAATTCTCCCAACAAGTGTTACCAGTGCTCGCTTGATGGGGAGTGTAGAAGAGGGACTCTCATGACAGTGACCGGCTTATACGAGTGCTCGCTCGATGGGGAGTGTAGAAGAAAGACTCTCACTTGAGGGGGAGATTGTTAGGTATCCAAGTGTGAATCTAAGTCCCACATTGGGTAGAATTGAGTAAGTTGAGCAATATATAAGAAAGAAGACCCATAAACCTAATATCTTAATATTTTGGGTTGAATGTGGTATCTTGAGTCATATTAACACTCTCACATGCTTGAGTGAAAAAACTTCACTTTTTTACAAAAAATTAACTGCTTTAGGCATCAAAACATTGTCATACTTTCACTTGATTAAAAAAAGGTTCCACTTGAACAAAAATAGACAACCTCTATCTTCACCTCAACAAACAAGTTTTTCACTACTTAGATTATCAACAAACAACCAAAAATGACTTACTTATCCAAAACACTATTAAAACAATATTTCAAACAAACATAACTCACTAAAGAATGGCATACTTTATTAAAAGAATGACATACTTTATGTCCTAATTATTATTTTTATATATTACCTTTTCTTATATGAATTTTGTTGGCTCCTTTTCTCAATTATAATCCAAATTAACTCACTTCTACACCAGAATCCTAAAAGACACTATCTCATTAACATAATCCAATTAAAAAAAATTCTCAAAAAACAAAAAAAAAAAATTCATAAAAAATTTCAAAAGTAAATAAACTTAGGCACGTGTTCACATATCTATTCAAGTAGAGTTCCTCTTTCCTTTGATTGTTTCTTCAAATCTAACAAAGTTTTAGTTTATTTTCCTTAGAAACAACTAAAAGAAAATGATAATGAAAATAACTATCTAACTATCTTATTTATAAATTAAAAAAAATAAATAGTAATATAATATCTTTATTATATATTCACACGTTACACCATATCCTATTTATATTTTATAATTTCATTTTATTTGTTGTTTTATAATTGATTTACCAACAATATGTATTTAATATCTTATTTGATAGTGTATTTTTTTTAATTATATAAGTGAGATTCATGATAAATCAAACTACCTAAAAACATATTTTTTTATGTTAGTTATTGACTATAATTAATAGATATTAGTATTATCTAACACTAAAATAAATTTTCACAAACAAAACAATATACATGTAATCTAATTTTAATTCAATTCATTTCACAACTCTGAATGTTTAGATAAATCCTAATTACACCAACATGTGTAACTTCAAATCAATTCCTCACTTAAAAACACATCTCTTATATTCTCTCTTTAATTTATACTACTTAAATCAATAATCTAAAGTTTAATCCTCAAAGTTTAAATCAACTATATATCTTATCAAAGTTCAATCCTCACAATTGAAAAATTCTTTCACAAAATGAAAAGAGTTAACTTCCCTTGTCATAACCTACGTTTTTTTTTCAATAAATTGCACAAAACTGAGAAAAATTACGCACATCCTAAGTTATTAGATATACTGATACAGATTCATTTATTCGATAAAAACAAAAAACCAAATATACAAGGAAAAAAAATTCTCAAATTATAATCTACCATCTTATGTCTCTTGAATCTGATCAAATAAAAATAAAAATAAAATAGATAAAAAAATAGAGAAATAAAATATCTTAAATAAATAAAATGTTGAATTTACTTTATATTAGACTTAACGTTTAAATATAAATTATTTATTCTCTACTTAACTTAAATTTTTTCCTTTAAACATATATATATATATATATATATATATATATATATATATATATATATATATATATATATATTATTGACATTGGCATGGCAAAAATGACATTGTCACTCGATTATAATTATTACTAATGATCCTAGATTAATTAAGAATGCAAACTTTTGTCATAACAATACATCCTATTAAATTCTTTAATTAAACTGTTTGTTGAACTTAAAAGACTTGACATTAAAAGTAAATTAAAAATTATAGTTTAAAACTTTAAGTTCCCACAGCTAAATTTTTAAGTCGGTATATATACTTAATTTTTTTTATGCAATTTGATCAACAATAGTACACTTTATTTGAAGAAGATTAAAATAAAAGGGAATGAAAATAAAAAAAAAGAAAAAAATTACGTGTTCCTTTGTGTGGTTGGAGAATAAGGAATAAAGAAAGGGTGTGTCTACCAATGTGTCCTTCATAAAAAGTTGTTCCTACCAAATTGGGAAAAGAAAAACACGAAAGAGCATGAATTTATTCTTCTGAAAATAAAATAAAAAATTATCCCTTGATCATCACAAAAATATATGATCAAATGCAAAACACCATGGTGTACCTCAACACTTATTTTAAAGGAGTTAAAAAAACAATTTATTAAAATTATATTGCTATATAAACAATTAGTTTTAGATGTATAATTATTTAGATGGAATTTTTAGGACTATTTAATCATGTTAGATATTAGTTTAAAAGGCTATTTATCTAATATTTTTACATTTTATTGGCTGTCATATCTTTTTATTTAGGGATATTTTTGTCATTTTAAAAATATCCATTTTTCAGGGTTTTTTTTTTTTTATCAATCAAACAAAAGGACATACTTCAACAACTAACATGTTTGAGGGAAACCATAAATTAGTATTCTTAATTTTTGTAAAGTTCTAACATCAAGAACTATTTTATTACTGTTAGGATCAATACATTTGAAATGTTATTTATTTTTGTGTTCTGTGTCATTGTTATGGAAAGATGCATAGATTATTTATAGGAGAGAAAAGTTTCATACCTCTTTCATAAACTTTTTTTTTACTAATATTATCGTCATCATTATAACTGTTATTTTACAATTTTAAATATTTTTATTTTTGTTTTGTTGACCCTTTTATTTCTTAAAATTCCTACAGTTGTGAGAAAAAACTTTGAAAATGAAGTGAATCATTATAATCAGAAATGAAAATATACTCTTTTATTTCTTTTATTCTAACGAAGGAAATAATGGTTAAATAAAAAAAAATTTACATCACATCAGCTTGTAAGAGGGTTCTTGGTTAAATATTTGAAACGTCAAATCTTGCTTAAATTTTTTATTTTATATGTGTTTTTTTTATGTATTTATAATCAGAAATGTATTGTTTCTTTGTTATATTTTCTCTATCCTTCTACTTTTTATCACATCAAACTATAGGAAAGGTGAGTGTTTAAATTAAAATTACAAAGAGGTTAAACATCATTTAACACGAGCTATTATTTTTTTTTTTATGATTACATGTTTGACTTTAGTTTGTTTTCTTTGGAAGATGACTAAATTCGAATCATGCAACATAGTATATGAGCTTCCTCTAAAAAAGCATATGGTACATGAATGATAGTGAAATATTTGTCTTTGTTAGGAAAACCCCAGAAGCCATAATACTATTTGTTTTATTATTTTAAATTTCTGACACTTTAATTATTGCACTAATATCTTATAATTAACCCCAATCCAAAACTGCCTAAATTATTGCTAAGATTTGTGACCAGCATCAGACATATTTTCAAACAAACCTACATTTCAATTATAAAAAATATACATTTCCTACATCTATTTCCAACTCATTTTTATTTTAATTTTTTCTACCCCATGTTTCTTCAAGTTTATTAAATTAAAGGCTAATACTATTTTAACTTAAATTCAAGAAATTTGTAAAATTCAGATTCCATTTATATATTATAATTTAGTTTTATTACTAATAAACATGAGATCTCCAATAATAATAATAATTATTTATTCAATAAATTTTTACTACAGTAAAATTAGAATATAAATTACCTAATTTATTGAATCAAAAACTACTTTTATAATTTTACTGACTCGATCATATACCAATATTTTTTACACACAGAAATGTAACAAAAGAATTCTTTATTGTATTAGGATGTTTGGATTTTAGTTAGAATAACTCAAACTCCCCTTAATACAATTAGTTTGATGCGTAAGTTGATAAACATTTCATTTATCATTCTGCAAATATATATGATGGAATGATTAATGTGTAACTAAATGTACTTATTTTATTGATTAAGAAAACGATGAGAGATTTGAAGCATTGCATAAATATTAAAAATTTGTACCCTCAGCTCTCATATATTTTTCTGATTTTGTTACTTTATTGAAAGGGATGAAAGTGAAAAATGAAGACAATGATGACGAATATTGCACACTGTAATATCTGTGTGCTTGGCCCCAACACAAGTGTGCTTTGTGATTCTCAGATCTTAGTCAGAAAAAGGATCCAAAAACCAAAATATCCATGCTCACTCTTTTTTTATTACATAACCTAAAAGTAACTCAATTTTTTTATTTACTAAATATCTTTATTGAGTAGGGTTAAATGATATTCAGTCTAAGAAAATATAATACTAGTATTTTTTTTGTCAAATACACATAATTAAGATTTAATTTGTATAAATAAATGATTTTAAACATGTAAATTATATTATAATTAAATTTTATTGAATAAGTATTTTTGGACATATAAATTATATTTTTATATTTATGATACATTGATATTTTAAAATTATTAAAGAGGAATTTCAAAATGAAGATGATAGGTTAACAAAGACGAGAGAACAGAAAAACTTTTAAAGATATTTCCCTTGTAAAAAATCTCCTCTAAATATTTTATTAAAAATATTTTTAGTGAATGTGGATATTGCAATTCATATAGAGGAACGATATTATTGTGATTCCTAGTGTGAAGTTAAAAATAAAAGTTGGTCATTGAGAAATTATATTAAAATCAAATACAATTTATAGGTGGAATTTTTAATTCATTTTTTATAATTTAAGATAACATTCGTTATTATTTTACATTATATCTTTAATTTTACTCAATTTTCTTAATCATTTTAAATATTTATCATAAGTTAAAGACAGATAAATAAAGAATAATAAATGATAGAATAATTAATCAATAAAAAACCTTAAATAATAATATAATCGAATAGCTAGCAATTTTAATAAAACGAAAAATATATAATATAATTCTGTATTCCTTTGTAAAATTGTAAACGATACTTAAATACGACATAGGATAATAATTTTAGATATTTAATCAATTATATTAAATAATTCCCACGGACTCGATGAACAGCTCTTGGAAAATACAAAATAAACCTAAAATATCAATAAATAGCTAATTAGGACCCAATTCAGCCTGAATATAAGATAAATAGTATTACATTCTTTCATTAATCCATTTAATATTTTATTAAGTAGATTTAAATGAAAAGGTCATGTATTAATTTAATATTGTCTATTTTAATAAGTAGAAGATTTATATGAAGTTAAAAAGAAAATATATAATTTTTTTACGAAAGAATGTTACGTAGAAATATGTACCGACTTAGATAATTTGATTTGTCTAGTAAAAAAAATATATATATGTCCAACTAAGAATAGTGCATAACCTTAGAATAATGAAAAAAACAAAGTAGGATATGGAATATACATCACAATATATAATATAAGGTATGGAGTGATAATATAAATAATTTTACATTATAGCTCTATTATAAGTTATTATTATACATGCTTAGTTTGTTAATTTTTTAATAATTATCTTAAAAATTATTGTAATCAATAGACTTTTTTTTTTCAACACTAAACTCTTTTAAAAAAAATTATGCAAATGAATATTAACATTATTTTCTAGTATGAAAATTTCAATATGAGAATTCGCTTTTTAAAAAGTTAAAATCGCAACGTGAAATAACGTAAAAATCTGTTGAAATTTGGTTCTTAAAGAAGAAAGTTTTCAACTATAAACAGTCATATGTCAAAAATCCACTTAAAATTTAGTTCTCGATAAGTTGAATTGTCAACCCTAAACAATGTAAAAAAAATTTCCAATTTTATTATTTTCAGAACTTACTGAAAAGAGGATAAAGAATCTAGAAAAAAAAATCAATATTGGTGATGTTATTTTAAATTGCAATTTCTACTCCAAAATTGAATTATCAACCTAAACATGTCCATTCCAATAGATAATATTGGCACATGTTGAAATTATTTTTTTTTGTGAAAAAAAAATAACCAATATAAATTCATTGGTGTTAAATGAATCATATTAAAAGAAAAATAAAATGTAGGTTTTTTCATAAAGTTATACGGTTCACAGCGTAAATCTTTACTACAAATAATTCGTACTATTAAACTCTTACATTTGTTTTTGAAATTTTGATAAGATATCATTTGTTTAAAAATAAATTTAATTCAATTAAAACTTTGATAATATGTCAATTTTAACATCAGAAACATTTAAAATATAAACTTTAAGAAAAAGTTAAGATATTCATAGCATATATTTAAAAAATAGTATAAGTATAAATTGAAATTCAAAGTAAACAAATTTATGATTTTTTTATTATATTGTTTTTTAATAATTTTTATTTAAGATAAAATTTTCAACTAACATTAATTTAAATTACTAATACAAACTTATATGACAAAAGTTTATTAAAATAGATATTTGTTAAATAGATTTTGATATCTTAAGAATTAATCTTTTAACTTTCAATTTAAGAAAGTTCCTAACTTCACCATGTATACATAAAGATAAATACTGGATTCGGTATAACAATTGATATATTTCAGTTTGTTGTGTAGTAAAAAATAAAATTATAATCTTAATATAAAATCTCGAATTCTATTAATTTAATAGTTAAGATAATTTGACACGTATTTTGTCTTTAATAATTATTATTATTATTATTATATATATATATATATATATATTTAAAAAATAATAATTAATATTATTACACGTGACAATTGCTAAATAATTATCTTACCATTAAAAGAAATTAATGAAATTAAATTATAATTTTTATTATTATATTAAAAGTATAATAGGTCAATATTTATGTTTATCACACTATTTATCATGTACAAAATAACAATACAACAATGATTGAGTAACCACATATATATATATATATATATATATATATATAT
>Ga0209700_109222_pt1 | contig 11690 bp, 11 predicted proteins | sample SiratroredBW_FD_187528 | JGI IMG/M metagenome (GOLD analysis project Ga0209700, IMG submission 187528) | Root nodule microbial communities of legume samples collected from California, USA - Siratro red BW (SPAdes) (version 2) | ecosystem: Host-associated > Plants > Roots > Nodule | place: USA...
TATATATATATATATATATATATGTATATATGTATATATATATATATGTATATATGTATATATATATATGTATATATGTATATATATATCTACAAATGTACACAATATAATACACTTATATATCTACAAATTACTTCTAACTGTAATAAATATCTTACCCATTCTTTTCGAATTTTTTCTATTGTTTGGTTGTCCAATGACTCTTGGTCTTGAACAAGCTTAAATATAGGTAGAACAAGTGTTATTAATCATCATTATGTGAAACTTGGAAATCATTTTATCTACAATTTACACATTTTCAAACCTGGTCCCAAGAGTCAGTGATACAAACTTGGGCTATGGTTCTTATCCAATGCATGATGTAGTATCCACATTCCCAACTTCCTTGTTGCTTGTTACACTTTCATTAAAGTTAAATCATGAAATAAGTCAAAAACTAATTTAATAAATTTAATTTAGAATTAAATATCTTAGGATATATCCAACGTAGGTTCTGGGATGTGGATGTAGATCTTCCACCAGGAACATTACAAACATTAATTGCACTAAAATCTAAGATGATTAGTAACTTGCATATTACACAAACAAGAGTGATGTATTATTTAAAGTTAATTAAATCATACCCTTGTACTACTTATTTCATATCTGAACTTGGCTTTCGATATAGTGAACATAACCAAACCATTGTGTTATCCGTGGGAAAAACAAGCATGAGTTGGCAATTGGACCTGAAATAGTCAATCCATTACTCTCATATTCTCTAAATTACTAAGATCAAAATATAAAGGTGTGAAACTTACGAATGAACAACAGGGGCAAAGTAAATTCTCTTTCTGGATTTTGAGATCCATCTATCTATATAAGTCTGGCAGTCCATTTTTTATTTCCAGAGTTCTGAATACTTTGTGGCTCAAGGAATCCATAAGTACTTTGTACATGCATTGTTAATATCAATATTGGTAAAAGTGGTTGATGAAACATATTTTATCAAATAACATATAGAAAGGTATTCTTACATCATCCATAACTGAATGCAAGCAATGTTTATCATCTAGTTTCCCTAAATGATTTCAAGCACGTCTTGGAGGGATATGTACAATGGTACACCAACATTGTCCACACCAAAGATGGCTTCATCCCAAGGAATTGCACAAGGTGAGTCAAATAACTCGTGGGAGAGCCTAGCCAACTCCTGAAGTGGATTCACATTCATCTAGAGTGGCTAGGACTTAGGACTTAAACCTCCAACAATTGGTGATTTGTCTTTCCTCCCACCGTCTTGTAACACAGAAACAAAAAGTATCAATATTAATAACATTAAATGTCAATTTAAATAATATTAAGAGAAATTATGACAATATACCTGAGGCCTTCTAGAAATGGTCTATAGGAGATGTGTAGGCCACGCAATAAATGTACCAAGTGCCTCTCTCACAAATCTAACCTTTGATGTGGACATGGCACCTCGGCATCTGCATGTCTAACTTCTTCGACAACCACTTTAGCAAAATCATCTCCAAGTGGTAGAGTATGGATCGTCGAAGATGTGGCATACACTCTCCCAATGACCACCAGTCGAGGAGGATCTCCAACAAATAACTTACACCGGTATGACATATCGATGGTTGTGTCTTCCTCCTCGTCCTCAGAAGCACAACTCCTTTTGTGCTGACTCTCCCAAGTGTAGGTAGTGCTACACAATCCTATAGAGGAGTGTGGTACTGTGAGATGCCCATGGATCCCAGCTGCTTCCAAATTCTCGTCTTAATCAATCTCTCAATTCATCTCTTATTTGATCTTTCAATTGATCCCTTAATTCATCTTTCATCTAAAATATCTGATCTATTATTATGCTTGCATTTTGAGATGAGACAGAACGGGGAGCGGATCCAAAATACAGTCTCACCCCAAACCATACCCAATAGTCTAGACACAACTAGGGTGCTCTTCAGTGCCAATAGCAGAGGTCAATATGTCTTGTCTTCCATGGACAAAAAAACTTCCCTGGTAGCGCTGCTCCACCAGGGAATCCTGTAAAAAATAATACAATATGTCAACATTAATTATAAAAATAAGACGTTGGATGTGATGAATTTATTATTAACTTACAATCCGTTGGTCAATCTCTTGGGACTAGGAAGGGATGGAGGAGAAATAACATCATATGAAGATGATGTGTCTTTTAATCTTTTTAACTCTTTTTCCAACATCTTCTTTTCCAATAAATCATGCACCCCCCTCTCTGAGACAATCGATGGGGGTGACATTCTCATGTTGAATGTCTTGAGCTTTCCTCCTCTTGTCCCACACAATAAAAAATTAAGTTATGACATCATATGATTTAATTAAATTGTCATGAAAAAAACAAATCTACCAAGAGGGATCCTCTCTACTTTGGACAAATTGTGTTCAAGTCTCTTCATCAATGCCATATTTCTCCAAGGGGACTTTCCCTTGTATTTATCAAAAATGTAGAAATTAGTCAAGTTTGTGTTGAAATTTCTCCATTTTGGGGCAATGGATAACAAAATCTTCTTTCTAATGAAGCTGGTGGTTTCAAACTCAAAGTTTGTCTGCAAAATAAAATAAATAAGTCGTTAAAGATAGAACAAAAATACTCATCATGTAATTAACCTTTAAATTAATCACTTACACATAGATCCTGCCAAATCAGATTTTTCTCTGCTTCAGTCACATGATCCTAGTCTGGAAGCAAAATAGAAACCTTTATGGGATAAGACACCCAAATAACCAACAAACTGGGCATGATTAGGGCCTGAAGTCCTACCAATTTGAGGGTCTATGTAAACTGGGACCCTAGAACCACCAAGACGATTAACCGTAAGAGCTCTCAAGCTTTTAGTTTCTCTAGTCTTATTTGATGAATCAACCATGACCTAAAAAAAACACAAACTTAACATTAAAACTAAACAAAACTAAATAAACATAACATTAAATGTTCAAATTAAGTAAAATCAATGTCCAAATTAAAATAAAAAATAAATAAATAAACATTACTTAATTTTATTCTGGAAATGTTATGATGTTCTCCCATATTTCTTCATTGTGATAACTCCATTTACAATGTGCTTCATCAACATCATTTTCCTCATTCATTGGAGGTAAGTGTTTGAAGAATGAAGGAATGTCAGCATATTGGACTATTGAGTCATCATGGTTATCGACATCATATTCATTTCTCCCTTGGATGACAACTGACCACCTTTCATTAGAGGGATCTTTGACGTAAAAAATTATTTTGCTTGGTAAGCCATGATGGAAGGATCTTCCTTAGAACCTATCTTTGCAAGATCAACCAAGGTAAAACCCAAGTCATCAACATGCACTCATGTGTTACTATCAACCCATTTACACTTAAATACTGGAACTCTAAATTTCACGTAGTCAACTTCCCAAATTTCTTCAATTACTCCAAAGTAACTTATTGTAGCCATCACAAAATTTTTGTCTTTTGAACTAGCAAAGTGCATTGACTCTGTCTCAAGGGTGACACCGTTATTTTACATTGTACTTTTTTGATCCTCAGTGTTTGTATAAAAAGAAAACTCATTTAATATCATATCCATACCATGTTATGACATCAAACCTAAGTCCTCGTGCCAACCATTTCAACTCATCAACATCACAATATTTTTCACCAATTTTCACTTTAAACCATTTCAAAAATGTCTTGCTTTGCTCAGTCAACAATCATTTTGTGTGAATCTATGTAGGAAAGAACATCATCAATACTATTCAATATACAAGTGTGCTTGGAGTACCTGTTGTTGATATTTTCGAACTACCCTCACACCTCGTGTGTCTTTGCCTTCATGCCTTCCTTCATACCGAGACCTCAGGACGTCTATAGCATCTACTTTTGACATATATATGGTACAAAACTCAATTGCTTCATCTGTAATATATCTCTTAATAATAGATGCTTCTGGTCGATATGGATTCTTCACATACCCTTTGAATATCTTCATGCATTGCTTAATTGGGTAATCGTAAAAACATAGGACCACATATTCTAATTTCTCTCACTAGATGAATAATTAAATGGACCATGATATCAAAAAATGGAGGAAAATGCATCTCTAGTTGACACAGGAGAATGTTAACTTCATTTTCTAAGTTATCCAACCTAGTAGGATCAATTAATTCAATACAAACATCATTGAAGAAAATTTTATTTCTCCTAAAGATGATATTAATGAAACTTTATTTGACTTCATGGACTAGAAACAATTGCTTTATATATCTTGATGGTTTAAGGATTCCATTGTCATACAGTCTATATCTTGATGGTTTATATTTACCTTGTTTCTACAAATAAGAAGCTATAACTGTAACACAATTGTGAAACATGTAATTTATCACATTTATATTTTGTGAGGTTCATAGTAATTAAAATTTGACAAATTTATTTTAGTAATTAATCAATAGTAATTTAATTGCATGTAAACAAAGATGAAAATGATAGTCTTCTTGGAGTTGAATAACATATCACATATTCTTTTTTCAGATTATCATATGTACAAAATGTTCTTCTTCTTTCTCAAAATAAAAAAACTGCCTTAAACTGGTTTGAAGTAGTGATTGATTATATACTGTCATATTTGATAATTGATTATAAACCAATTTTGTTTTGTATTCTCAAATAATGGGAAAAGAACTATGCTAGAAAAGAAAATTAAATCTTAGGGAAAGGGTTAAGTGAACGATCAATATTTGGATATACTAGAAATTAGATCAAGCAAGGAATTTCTTAAAAGCCTTAGTGTGAAACTCGTAAAAGGGATTGAGGAAACTAAGGATCCTTTGGTTGTTCCTAATGGACAATTTAAATTGTCCAATTTTGAAGTGGGATGCTAGAACAAGAAGACTGTTACTTCTAGTGTGGAAGAACCTAAACAACCTAGTCAAAATATGATGGCAATCGAAATTGTGGAAGGTAAAAACAAAGCACATTGTTAAAATAATAACACAACACTACAAGTCATTAATGACTCAAGAGAAAGGATATTATCCATTTCACAATCTTTGGGAATAGTTCATACCAAATAGGAAATAAAAAAGCCAAAGAACAAGAAAAAAGGGTAATAACAAAAATAGAAAAAACTAAATCAAAGATTGAAAGCATTGAAGTTGCCTTACTTGAAATTGGCAATTCAATTGCCAAACGAAAGCCACCAAAAAAGGAAATACTGGAAGAGGTGAATACTAAGATGACTGATGAGGTCATTGGAGAAAGAAAGAATGCAATTGGCAAATCGAAGGAAAAAAATCAGAAATCTACCAAGACACCAGCAATGAAACGTGATGATTCACAAATAAATGGCAAAAAGAAAAAGGCTTTGATACAAGATTATGGGTCAATAGTTGTTCAACGAATTGCTATTAATAAGAAACAACCAACCACATTATGTGTATCAATGTCGATTGTTGAGTTTCTTGATCAAATAGGAGAAAAATATAAAGTAGTTGTTGAAGAAGAAAATGAACTGGACCAAGCAGATTTTGAAAAAGAATAAAACAAGTATAAAAAGACCAAATATTGAATGAAGGAGTAAATCATGAAATAACTGCTCGAGAAGGTAATAAATTTCATGTATATATATATTACAAAACAATATAAATAAAATTTTTATTTTAACTTAATAGTACAAAGCTAACAACCTTTCTCTGTAGTGTATTGTTTGATAATTTTCATATAAATTGTGATATGCTATGGATTTATCATATAAACAATTATGATGAAATTTCTATATTATTGCTGGTTTTAATATATATATTGCTGGTGTGGAGTAGTTGTTAATGTTGGTGTTAATATATATACTACTGGTGTGGAGTAGTTGTTACTGTTGGTTCTTCTTTTGATCAGTTTTAAAGCACAAATTCAGTTGCTAGTTATGATGCAATACAATTACTTTTATATAAAGCTTATAAGTTTCCTGTGGATATGAAACATGCAGATGAAGGCATGAATAGTTGTATTGATAGTTACGTCCTTCGTATTTTGTTCCTGTAGTTATAAACATAATGAATTGATAAGAACATAAAATTCAGGTATCATATGGAGAACCTTATTTCCTTTTTCCTTCATATTTTATTTTTCTACCAGTTTTTATGAGTAACTTTATCTTATTATTAATGCTTACTAGTTTTTTATGTATATATATATTACAACTAATGTAATTTTCATGTTGAAATAGCCACAAGTTAGAAAAGAACTCAAGGATCGACTCAATTCTTACAAATACATTTAAGAGATATTGAAGATCACCCAGAAATTATATTGGAAAAAAGATGAAGAGCCAATTGCTCTTATTGACAAAATGGTGTCTAATCTCAATTATTTTTTGTTGAGAAAAATACAGGGTACCGTTTTGATATTCAATTTGGAGAAGGGAGAAGGATATTGGCTCCACACTCAAGAAAGATGAGAATGTGAGTGATAAGTCAAGGGGTTGATTGCCACCGGTTACCCTGATAAGATCAGATTTGGGTTCTTATAACTCAGAACACCATAAAGTTCTCACAAAGAGAAAACTCAATTTTCTTTCAAAATTCATTTATATCTTCCATCACATTTCTAAGTACATTATAGGACAAATTACATAAAGCTCTCTAAATTTCACATTAATCTTCAGTAAGTAACGTTTAATGATTACTAGTAATGAACTCCTACTAATATGGTCTTTAATTCCCACCAAATGCATCATTATTTCCCACCATGAGAATATGAATGATTCACCTTCTTGTAGTTTTCTTTTTTTATCTTCCCATGTGAATATTCAACCACTCAATTAATATACATAATAAAAATTACAAAGAACATCCTAAATTATATAAACCCATGAAGATCATATCATTTTCTAGGGATTATAGCTAGGAGTGTAGACTTTTGTCCATTGATTTATACGAACTTCAAGGCTTTAGTAAAATATTACAAGGAATACATATGGAACTATGTCATGGTATTTGAATCAATTTTTTGTCTAAGGAATTATGTATGAGATATTAATAAGTTGTGACTTTATCCAGGAAAAAAGTATTATTTCAGAGAAAGGATAGGGAGCAGTATTTACTTGTATAATGATGTGTGAAGGCACTACGAATGGTATATAAAGAGACTACTTTTTGAAAAATAATCCACCGTGAAAGAATGACTAAAACATTGTCCACACAAAATTTCTGAATATAGTTTCCAGTAGCTCATACAAGAAAAAAAATACGATCTAGGTATGAGATTGTTGCTTTTGCTTTCATTGAGAGATCACTGAATTTGTTAAATTTATTTATTTATTTTGACTAATATAAGTGTAATGAAACCTCCAAGTCTACTGATAGTATATTTTTCTTGTCTAAGATACAAAGCATTAGTGAAAAGGAAAGCAATGACCAGGAGAAAGCAAAAGTATATGCACAGAATGAGACCAGTAAACTTTACTAGAGTTAGAGTTAAATTGGTATTGTATTAATTCTTCTCTCTCATCTTATATATATATATATATATATATACTAATCTGTGTACACATATTCACTATTAATATTGAATTCATGTAGAATGTTGGAAAAAAGGTTAGAGAAGAGGTTAGTACAATTGAAATGTTCATAAAAACCCGTCAAGTTCTAGTTGAAAAGGAAAACGAGTGGATGATGAAACACAAGATGTTATTATTGCTAGCACTAAGAGTTGCTATATGATTTGAAGAAACCAACAAAAGAATGAAGTCTACAATGGATCATAGCTAGCAACGTGGATTGCATGAAGACTCATAAAGCTTGTTGGAGTTTTGATTCTAGACTTAGGCTGCGTGTGTGAGAGAGTTTAGTTTTGGTTTAAAATCATAAGATGCATGATACATAATTCAAAGTAAGCTCCAAAATTGATTTTGCTTAAGAAAAGTATTAAAAGGTTTTAAATAAGGTTAATTCATATTTGAAAAACTATTTTAGAAAGGATTTCAGCATACTGTTTTCAGGATCTGAACTTGATGAATTTTCTTCTAACTCACAGAAAATTCAATCGATTAAACGATTGATACAATCGATTGAAGTTTTGACAGGATTAATAACCAGATTTCTTATATAAAGGGCAAGCACCTGATTTCATTGCAACCAAACCAAGAGATATTTGAGCATATACTTGAGAATTTTTCTAAGAGAGAAAAACTTGCAAACAGCTGTGTCAATTGATTTTCATCAAGAACTACATCAAGAATACTGATCTAGAGCCTTGCTTTGAGTTTGAATTCGTGAAACTGTGATTTTGATCCAGAGCTAAGTGTTCTACTTTGTTCTTAATTCAATTTGTAGTTTGTTGAGCATAATTACTGGTATAATTGTTCTGTTATTGATCTTCTTTGTACTGTGAGCGTGTTGTTACAATTTACATAGGGTTTGTAATTGTAATTGGTCTAGTGCAGTGGGTTCTGCATTGTTTAGACAACTGTTGTAGGGTGTAGTGGGTTGTTTGCTGTTGGGAGCAGTGGTTTCTTGCGGTTGCAAGGAGTTTGTACTGTTGTAAACTGATCTTGGTGATCTTGATTAGTGGAAATCTTTGCTGGTTGGCAAAGGACTAGACGTAGCCCTTGAGGAAGGGTCAACCAATATAAAATCTTGTGTTCTTGATCTCTCTTTCTCTCTTCTTGAATGCTTATCATATTTTTCTGTCGCTCGCACAATTAATTATTCTTCTCGTCTAATTGATTGTTTATTGTTCTAGTGTTATTTTGTGTTTTTCTGAAACTGTTTTATCATATGAATAATTGACTGAATCATTACCTGATAGTATTGGAGTGCTTAAAGTTTTCTGATATCACTGTTTAGCAGATTGAAGTACTGGAAATTTGCTTTCTTGAATCAATTTTTATTTCTTGATTTGTCAATTAAACTGAATAGCCTTATTGTGTGGTTGATGTGGAGTTTACTACAAATATTGTTCATCTGGTTATTTCTATGTAATTCTGGATACATTTTAAAATCAACTAATTGCTTCCGCTTTTGATTTTGATATTTTTACTGGTTGACTAATTTGTGTTCTTGTTAACGTCTTGATTAATTATTTCTGGATGTGATTTGTTTTCTGAACTGTTTGACTGAGTGTAAAGTATTCAGTTGATTGTTTTTGTGATTCCAGTTAACTGTTGTTTGCTATTTTCAAGTCTGTGCATTATTTCAATTAATTGATTATGATATGGAATCTATTAAACTTTTGTTGTACACTTCTTAATATCAATTTTCAGTAGTTTTAATAAAGAATTTTCATTCTACATTTTATAATGTCATCTTTGCAAAAAGTTTTGAAAGTTCAATTCACCCCCTATTGAACTCAGCCTAAACCTGTTTTTCAATTGTAAGTTGATTTCAATGTATGAAATATGTCTAGGTGTTGCTCCATATTTTTAGTTGTTAACTTTGATATATATATATATATATATATATATATATATATATATATATATGCTTCAAAGTTCTATGCAAAACTCATTAAGTGAGGCTACAGAGAAAGCATTTGCATCAATGTTTGGAGAAGAAAGACATGGTTGAGTTCGTTGTTACGTAAAGACTATGACACCATCATTACTAAAAAGGAATCAAGAAGTTATTGTTGTCCAAAAAGTTGTCATCTTCAATTTAGAGACATGGAAAACAAGATTAAAGGTTTAAAAGCAATGATAAAAATGTTGATTAAGAACCAAAACCATGATTTGAATGACAAGGATATAAAACATATGATGTCACATTTTTTAGGGAAAGAAAAAAGTTTAATTGACCACGACAACCTTATTGTTGTTTTCTGTCTTGCCCCTGGTCCCCCTTTTCCAGGTGTAAAAGTGATAACACCCACAACCTACATAAATACCAATTAGTTTGACTAAAATGATATCATGCAAGTTCACCAATCACTAACTCGTTATCAAAATTTTAGGTGATCAAATAGTGATTCATTGATTTCATAATAAATCTCATACTAATAGAAAGATGAGACTCTGGATAAAGGATAAACTACCATAAATAAGTTGAGCATAAAGAATCTTTAGTTATCACCATCGCAACACCCTTAACAGTATCTTAAGTCCTAACTTCACCAACAAAACGAAAAAAGGTAATTGAGGTACAAGACCAATTTTTAGTCCTCAAGTTTAGCTCTAAATGACAAATGAGATCAACTAATTAAGAAACTTGATCATCTGCTAGAGTAACATAGAATCATTTAGAATCATAACAATACAATCTTAGACAATTCCTTTTCCACATGAACATTTTCTGGCCCAATGGCAATTAGAACAAATTGAAATATTTCTTATGCTACAATACTTTCTCAATTATGAATGAATGGTATATTATTCTGATCATTGGTTGCTTATATAATTTATCAATGTTTGCTATGGCATGGAAATTATGAACTATAGAAGCAAGTTAAATATTGAAATTGAAGTTTTGTTTGGAATTTAAATCATAAGTTTAAAGAGCAAGTGCTATATTGAAATTGAAATTTGATTTCAAAGTCAAAATTCATAAGAAAATGTTATATTCAATTTAGTGATGAGAATTTCAGCTGGGTAAGGATCACTTGTGACAGGTGGATAAATATGTTCCATTGTCACTTTTAAAATGTCATTCTTGTCATGCATTTGAAGTTATCTTCAAATTTCACAATTTTGTGTCTAACTTATTGCTTTCTCAGATGTAATATGTTTTCAGATATTTTATGTGAATGTAGAAATATTAAACAACATTTCATGCTTCATGAAGTAGCATTATTTATGAGTATTTTACTTATTTTATGCATGTTTAATTTCGTGTTGGATCTGAAAATCATATAAGGGAGGAGGACAAAACAGATGAATGAACCCTTGTTAATTATTTTGTTGTAATTTACTTTGATGGTCTGCTATTAATTATTTTGAACTCTAGTTAAGCATCTTTCGTGTATGTAACTCAAAACAAATTCAAATTGAACACTGAAATATATTTTTCCTAGTACCATTATTATTTATTTTTATTTATACAATTATTGGTTCAATTATTACGCATATTGTTTGTTTGAAAAAAATATTATATTTATACAAAACTCTAAAATATTAATCAAAATTTATAAAATACTATAAATGAGGAATAATTATATAATAAAAGACAATTTGCATGATTAAACATAGGCAATAGGTATAAAACAAGTTTTGGCCAAGTTCAAGAGGGAGGAATGAAGAATCTTTAAAGAAACTATTAAGATGATATGCAAAGCAATCAGTCAAAGGTTAAAAAAAAAAGTTCCAAAACAATTTCAATCAATTTGAAACACTAAACAACTAACAGGATTCCAATTCTTGAAAAACAGTGAATGTAACAACCTAGAAAATCTGTCATTTGAGTGAAATGGTAGAAGTGGAATGAGCACTTGATTATTATATTATTAAACTAAAAAACGCGTATTTATAGAAAAAGTAAGTAGTCAAGTCTCATTTCAACTCAAGCCATCATCTCTCTAAAACCCCTAACTTCTTTTTCTCTGACTTCTCTCTAAGTCTCTGCTTCCATACCTCATCAGTTTTTCAAGCGGAGCCCACCGTTGGACTCGTGGCGGAGAATAGAGCAAGTCTATCCGATCAGAACCTCCGTTAGAGTAAGTTCATCTTCTGCCCCTTTTCCTTAGAGCAGATTTAGGTTTTTGTTTTTCC
>Ga0209700_109223_pt1 | contig 11689 bp, 6 predicted proteins | sample SiratroredBW_FD_187528 | JGI IMG/M metagenome (GOLD analysis project Ga0209700, IMG submission 187528) | Root nodule microbial communities of legume samples collected from California, USA - Siratro red BW (SPAdes) (version 2) | ecosystem: Host-associated > Plants > Roots > Nodule | place: USA...
TGAATTTTAATCTGTTTTTCAGTACACTGGTTTTCCAGATTTCATATTTGTCTGCAGTGCACTGATTCTGTTTGATTGGTTTTCATATTTGTAAATTGTTTGAACCTTTGTAGATTGCATTCTAAGGTTCTTTAAAGATTTTGTATTCTCACATTGAAAAGCAAATTTGCGAAAAGATTTTAAAAGGGTTCAATTCACCCCCCTCTCTTGAACTTAGGCCAAACACTTATTTTAACAATTTCACTAATCCAAAGTTGTCAAAAAATTATGGAATTTCTTGTAGTGTTTTATTGGAAGGATTACAGATTTTATCAACGAATTCTGAAAATTTCTAGAATTTCTTTTAAAAAAATATAGATGTGTGAAATAATTTTTTTTTTCAAAATTCTGCAATTTACTATTGTTTTTTTATTATTTTTGATACTTTCTTTACTATTTAATCCATGTGTACTTGTAAAATATCCTGGAAATTTTTATATTCTTCTGTTTTATGGATTAGAGATTTTATCAAAGAATTTTGGAAAATCATGGAACATTTTTCTAAAATAATATAGACATTTGAAATCCAAAATTCTTGATAAATTCCGTCGTTTATTATTTGATTTTTTAGCATTTTTGATATCTTTTTTTTCCTATTTCACCTATCCAAACTTGTCAAAAAATTCTAAATATTTTTGTGGTGCTTTATTCCACGGGTTATAGATTTTATCAGAGAATTCTAAAAAGTTCTTGAAGTTCTTTTAAAAAAATATACATATGTGAAATAATTTTTTTTTTCAAAATTCCGCGGTTTTTTATTTTTTTTTAATTTTTTATTATTTTTGACATTTTCTTTTCTATTTCATCCATCTGTACTTTTAAAAAATTCTGGAAATTTTTATGTTCTTTTATTTTATGGATTAGAGATTTTATCAAAGAATTTTAGAAAATCCTGTAACATTTTTTATGTGAACCCGGTTAGGAATAAACCCCAGAACCCACAACAAAGAGTAGTTGAATGCCCGAAGATCCCTAAGTATTCAGATTTAGGATGATCTACTCAAAACCCTTGTCTTGCAGAAAAGAAAACGCAGCAAAGACCCTAAAGTAAGGTAAATGCTATAAGGATGATCAACCCTTGATAAGTTGCAGGTCCAAATGAAGAACTCAAGAGAGAAACTCTCACTTCTGAAATTTTCAGATTCAAATTCGTATTTCCAATTCAAAGTTGTTGTTTACATGTGTTATTTTACTTAAGTAGACCTTGATCATACTGCACACCTTATTGTTGATGAGGCAGCGAGTACGAAAAATGTTCTCCCTTTGTTGTTCCGTGTCATCTTTAACTTGGGAATTTAGAACACGTCTAGTTACAAGTGCTTCTCCCTCAAGTGCATATTCAACTTCATCATCACTTTCTTCAGTTTCAGCCATGGATTTATGACCTTCACTTTCACTTTTCACAATAGTGTCACGCAGAACCATGACTCTCTTGTTTAGGCATTGTGATGCTATGTGACCTGAACCAAGACATTTAAAACATTTTATATCTTTGTTTCTAGAGGATTGAGTTTCAGCTTTACCTTTCCCCTTTAAATCCTCTGTTGTTTTATTCTTGGCTGCTTCCTTTGGAATACCCTTTTCCTCCTTCTTCTAGCTTGGTTTGTAGGATGAACCAGAACCAGTGTTGTACTTAGAGATTCCTTTTTGCTTAAGTTGCCTTTCCACCTTAATGGCCATATGCACAATATCTTCTAATTCTACATAGTGCTGCAACTCCACTACATGTGCAATTTCTTTGTTTAGCCCATTGAGAAATCGTGCCATGGTTGCTTCTCTATCTTCATTCACATCAACTCTCACCATTGCCATCTCCATCTCCTTATAATAGTCCTCCACACATTTAGAGCCTTGCATAGGTCTTTGCAATTTTTGGTAGAGGTCTCTATAGTAATGGCTGGGAACAAACCTCTTCCTCATTAGAGCCTTCATTTCTCTCCATGTTTCTACTGGTCTCTCTCCATCTCTCCTCCTACTCAACACCAATTTATCCCACCACACTATGGCATAATCAGTGAACTCTATCACAGCCAACTTCACCTTTTTTTACATATGAATAATTATGGCAGTCAAAGATGAACTCCATTTTCTTCTCCCACTCCAAATATATTCCAGGATCATTCCTCCCTTGAAAAGAAGGTATTTTCATTTTGATGTTATTAAGGCTTTCATCTCTGTGATCAAATCTCCAATAGTTTCTCTCATGCCTATCTCCTCTACGCCTATTTCTACCCATCATAAAATCATATTCCTCCTCCATCTCCCTTCTATTTTCTCTACCAGAGTCTTCATCTTCACTTCCTCCATGATTTCTCCTATTTTGCCTTGAACTGTTCCTATCATCAGATCAATCATTTTGCAGATTGGCTAATTTCTCATCTTGCCTATCCATTCTATCCCTCATATCTTCCAACACCATATTTAATCTCTCAAATTGTTGCTGCATTGCTTTAAGAGTAAAATCAAGGTTTGGTGAGTCTCTAGAATTTTCCTTTCTATTTGCCATTTGTAAAACCTGAAATGAAAATGTTAGTGATAAAAAAAATATTCCTCACTGTTCCTCACGTGTTTACACTCAAGAGTGACGCTTTACACTCGTGTTTGCTCTCTATTTTTGGCTTTTTCTATTCCAATAAAATTTCAAAACACTCTTGAATATTTTTTTTAGCCCTCTCTATAAGCTCTTAAAAGGTCTTACATCTCAATCTAGCCAAACACCAAGCAAAATGATGCAATACTTGTCGGAACAAGGGTCTTAACTTTAAAATACAGAAATATTCTCCACGAATACAGAATATGGCTATTTTTTTTCTAGAACAGAAACACAAAATGCTATAAAACTTCTTCTCTTCTATTTTTTTTCTTTTCTTTTCGCTTTTTTTGTATGCTGTTTTTTTTTTCAGAAACGAAATGAACAATGTATACAAAGATTTTAGAAAAAGATAACTAGTAAAACAGTTGAAGATATAACCTGACTGCTAGGAATGAAGCTCTGATTACCAAATGATGTGAACGCGGTTAAGAATAAACCCAAGAATCCACAACAAAGAGTAGTTGAATGTCCCAAGATCCCTAAGTATTCAGATTTAGGATGATCTACTCAGAACCCTTGTCTTGCGGAAAAGAAAACGCAGCAAAGACCTTAAAGTAAGGTAAACGCCACAAGGATGATTAGCTCTTGATAAGTTGCAAGTCCAAATGAAGAACTCAAGAGAGAAACTCTCACTTCTAAAATTTTCAGATTCAAATTCGTATTTCCAATTCAAAGTTGTTGTTTACATGTGTTTTTTTTACTTAAGTAGACCTTTGAGCTTCTTAAAAGCTAACCTAAACTCTTCAACAGCCTAGAAGCCTCCAAATTTAATGCAGCAACAACTTTTTGGAACACTTATAGATGACTAATTATTACATCAAATGGGAAAACGAAAAACACAATTTACTAAGCATGACTACTCTAAGCCCTATGGAAAATTAATCAAAATACATCAAAATAAAAAAAGTTTAAAATTCGTCCACAAAATAATGGGTGACTCTTCAAATTTTAACCTAAGCCCAAAATAGCCCATTTACACTTAAAATTAAATCTGGTGATGCATTTTCTATGGGCCCTTCTCTTCAAATGATTTGCTTTTAGCCCAAATCTCCTTCATTTAATTCCTTTATCAACCCATATCAAATTAAGAACGTGATTAGACTTCAATTCAATCTTAGACTTTGTTTGCGCAGTTCAAATGTCTTGAATCAGCCCAATCAATGCCACTTTCAGTTTTTGGACCCTTGACCTGGTGATTGGTCCACTTGGAATTTGCAAAATTCTTTTGAATTATTTATTTGTGCAGGTGCTTGAGGTTGGTTAAACTTCAGCTCTTGGTTCTCATCAATTTTGCTAAAAAAATATAGACATTTGAAATCCAAAATTCTTCATAAATGTCATCGCTGACTACTCGTTTTTTTAGCATTTTTGACATCTTTTTTTTCCTATTTCACCTATCCAAAGTTGTCAAAAATTCTAAATATTTTTATGGTGGTTTACTCTACGAATTATAGATTTTATCAGAGAATTCTGAAAAGTTTTTGAATTTTTATTAAGAAAAATAGAGATATTTGAAATACAAAACATTTTCAGAATTTCATTGTTTACTAATTGCTTTTTGATTTTTTTGTATTCTTGACATCTTTTTTTCTATTCTACCTGTCTATAATTTCAAAAAATTCTTAAAATTTTTGTGTTGTTTTGTTATATGGATCAGAGATTTTATCAAAGAATTCTGCAAAACTATGGTTTTTTGTTAAAAAAAATTTCAGATATTTGAAATCCAAAATTTCACCAAAATTCCGTCATTTACTATTTCTTTTTTATTTTTTTAGCATTTTTGATATCTTTTTTTTTTCTATTTCACCTATCCAAAGTTGTCAAAACATTATGGAATTTCTTGTGTTGTTTTATTGGAAGGATTAGAGATTTTTTCAACGAATTCTGAAAATTTCTAGAAATTCTTTTAAAAAAATATAGATTTGTGAAATAATTTATTTTCCAAAATTTTACGGTTTTTTATTTGTTTTCTTAAATTTTATATTATTTTTAACATTTTCTTTTCTATATCATCTATCTGTACTTTTAAAAAATTCTGGAAATTTTTATGTTCTTTTATTTTATAGATTAGAGATTTTATCAAAGAATTTTAGAAAATCCTGGAACATTTCTCTAAAAATATAGACATTTGAAATCCAAAATTCTTCATAAATTCCATGGGTGACTATTCGTTTTTTTAGCATTTTGACATCTTTTTTTTTTCCTATTTCACCTATCCAAACTTGTCAAAAAATTCTAAATATTTTTATGGTGGTTTACTCTACGAATTATAGATTTTATGAGAGAATTCTGAAAACTTGTTGAATTTTTATTAAGAAAAATAGAGATATTGGAAATATACAACATTTTCAGAATTCCATTGTTTACTATTTTGCTTTTTTATTTTTTTGTATTTTTGACATCTTTTTTTCTATTTTACCTGTCTATAGTTTCAAAAAATTCTTAAAATTTTTATGTTGTTTTATTATATGGATCAGAGATTTTTTCAAAGAATTCTGCAAAATTATGGTTTATTTAAAAAAAAAATTCAGATATTTGAAATCCAAAATTTCACCAAAATTTTGCCATTTACTATTTCTTTTTTATTTTTTTAAAATTTTTGACATATTTTTTTTTATTTCACTAATCCAAGGTTGTCAAAAAATTATGGAATTTCTTGTAGTGTTTTATTGGAAGGATTAGAGATTTTATCAACGAATTCTGAAAATTTCTAGAAGTTCTTTTAAAAAAATATAGATATGTGAAATAATTTTTTTTTCAAAATTATGTGATTTTCTATTTGTTTTTTAAATTTTTTTATTATTTTTAATACTTTCTTTTCTATTTAATCCATGTGTACTTGTAAAAAATCCTGGAAATTTTTATGTTCTTCTATTTTATGGATTAGAGATTTTATGAAAGAATTTTAGAAAGTCATGGAATATTTTTCTAAATAAATATAGACATTTGAAATCCAAAATTCTTCATAAATTCCATCGTTTAATATTTGATTTTTTAGCATTTTTGACATCTTTCTTTTCCTATTTCACCTATCCAGACCTGTCAAAAAATTATAAATATTTTTTTGGTGCTTTATTCCGCGGATTACAGATTTTATCAGAGAATTCTGAAAAGTTCTTAAATTTTTATTAAGAAAAATAGAGATATTTCAAATACAAAAACATTTTCAGAATTCCATCGTTTACCATTTGCTTTTTGATTTTTTTTGTATTTTTGACATCTTTTTTTTTCTATTTCACCTATCCAAAGTTGTCAAAAAATTATGGAATTTCTTGAAATATTTTTTTGGAAGGATTAGAGATTTTATCAACGAATTTTGAAAATTTCTATACGCTCTTTTAAAAAAATATAGATATGTGAAATAATTCTTTTTTTCAAGATTTTGCAATTTAATATTTGTTTTTTTTTTAAATTTTCCTTTCTATTTCATCCATTTGTACTTGTAAATAATGTTGAAAATTTATATTTTGTTTTATTTTATGGATTAGAGATTTTACCAAATAATTTTAGAAAATAATGGAATATTTTTCTAAAAAAATATAAATATGTGAAATAATTTTATTTTTCAAAATTCCACGGTTTTTTATTTGTTTTTTTTATTATTTTTGATACTTTCTTTTCTATTTAACCCATGTGTACTTGTAAAAAATCCTGGAAATTTTTATGTTATTTTATTTTGTGGATTAGAGATTTTATCAAAGAATTTTAGAAAATCATGGAACATTTTTCTAAAAAATATAGATATTTGAAATCCAAAATTCTTTATAAAATCCATCGTTTATTATTTGATATTTTACCATTTTTGACATCTCTTTTTCATATTTCATCTATTCAAACTTGTCAAAAATTTCTAAATATTTTTGTGGTGCTTTATTCCACGGATTATATAGATTTTATCAGAGAATTCTGAAAAGTTCTTGAATTTTTATTAAGAAAAATAGACGTATTTGAAATACAAAAATATTTTCAGAATTCCATCGTTTACCATTTTCTTTTTTATTTTTTTTGTATTTTTTACATCTTTTTTTTTTCTATTTCACCTATCCAAAGTTGTCAAAAAATTATGGAATTTCTTGAAATGTTTTATTGGAAGGATTGGAGATTTTATCAACGAATTTTGTAAATTTCTATAAGCTCTTTTAAAAAAATAGAGAAATGTGAAATAATTTTTTTTTTCAAAATTTTGCAATTTAATATTTGTTTTTTTTTACATTGTCTTTTCTATTTCATCCATTTGTACTTGTAAAGAATTCTAAAAATTTATATCTTGTTTTATTTTATGGATTAGAGATTGTACCAAAGAATTTTAGAAAATAATGGAAGATTTTTCTAAAAAACATATAGACATTTGAAATCCAAAATTTTTCATAAATTCCATCATTTACTATTTGTTCTTTTAGAATTTTGGACATCTTTTTTTTTCTTATTTCACTTATCCAAATTTGTCAAAAAATTCTAAATACTTTTTACCTGTCTATAGTTGTCAAAAAATTCTTAAAATTTTTGTGTTGTTTTATTGTATAGATAAGAGATTTTATCAAAGAATTCTGCAAACTATGAACTTTATTTTCAAAAAATTTGAGATATTTGAAATCTGAAATTTTACCGAAATACCATCGTTTACTATTTCTTCTTTAATTTTTTAGCATTTTTGACATCTTTTCTTTCTATTACACCTATCCAAAGTTGTCAAAAAATTATGACATTTCTTGTAGTGTTTTTTATTGGAAGGATCAGAGATTTTCTCAACGAATTCTGAAAATTTTATAGAAGTTCTTTAAAAAAAAATATAGATATGTGAAATAATTTTTTTTTTCAAAATTCTGCAGTTTTCTATTTTGTTTTATTTTTAATTTTTTATTATTTTTGACATTTTCTTTTCTATTTCATCCATCTGTACTTGTAAAAAATTCTCAAAATTTTTATGTTCTTTTATTTTATGGATTTGAGATTTTATCAAAGAATTTTAGAAAATCCTGGAACATTTTTCTAAAATATATAGACATTTGAAATCGAAAATTCTTTATAAATTCCATCGCTTACTATTTGTTTTTTTAGCATTTTTGACATCTTTTTTTCCTATTTCACCTATCCAAATTTGTCAAAAAAATTCTAAATATTTTTGTGGTGCGTTATTCTACGAATTATAGATTTTATCAGAGAATTATGAAAGGTTCTTAAATTTTTATTAAGAAAAATAGAGATATTTGAAATACAAAACATTTTCAGAATTCCATCGTTTACTATTTGCTTTTTGATTTTTTTTTGTATTTTTGACATCTTTTTTTCTATTTTACCTGTTTATAGTTTCATGAAATTCTTAAAATTTTTGTGTTGTTTTATTATATGGATCAGAGATTTTATCAAAGAATTCTGCAAAACTATGAATTTTTTTTTTCAAAACATTTGAGATATTTGAAATCCAAAATTTCACCAAAACTCCGTCGTTTACTATTTCTTATTTATTTTTTAACACTTTTGACATCTTTTTAATTCTATTTCACCTATCCAAAGTTGTCAAAAAATTATTGAATTTCTTGAATTGTTTTATTGGAAGGATTATAGATTTTATCAACAAATTTTGAAAATTTCTATAAGCTCTTTTAAAAAAATATAGATATGTGAAATATTTTTTTTTTTTAAAATTTTGCAATTTAATATTTGTTTTTTTTTTTTGGACATTTTCCTTTCTATTTCATCCATTCGTACTTGTCAAAAATTATGAAAATTTATATTTTGTTTTATTTTATGGATTAGAGATTTTATCAAAGAATTTTAGAAAATAATGGAACATTTTTCTAAAAAAATATAGACATTTAAAATCCAAAATTCTACTTGAATTCCATCGTTTACTATTTGTTCTTTAAGAATTTTGGACATCTTGTTTTTCTTATTTCACCTATCCAAATTTGTCAAAAAATTCTAAATATTATTTACCTGTCTATAGTTGTCAAAAAATTATTAAAATTTTTGTGTTGTTTTATTGTATAGATCAGAGATTTTATCAAAGAATTCTGCAAACTATGAACTTTAGAGATATTTGAAATCTGAAATTTCACCAAAATTCCATCGTTTACTATTTCTTCTTTATTTTCTTAGCTTTTTTGACATATTTTCTTTCTGTTTCACCTATCCAAAGTTGTCAAAAAATTATGACCTTTCTTGTAGTGTTTTTTATTGGAAGGATTAGAGATTTTATCAACGAATTCTGAAAATTGCTAGAAAGTCTTTTAAACAAATAAAGATATGTGAAATAATTTTTTTTTCAAAATTCGGCGGTTTTCTACTTGTTTTTTTTTTAATTTTTCATTATTTTTGACATTTTATTTTCTATTTCATCCATCTGTACTTTTAAAAAGTCTCAAAATTTTTATGTTCTTTTACTTTATGGATTAGAGATTTTATCAAAGAATTCTAGAAAATCCTGGAACATTTTTCTAAAAAATATAGACATTTAAAATCCAAAATTCTTCATAAAATTCATCGCTTACTATTCATTTTTTTAGCATTCTTGACATCTTATTTTTCCTATTTCACCTATCCAAACTTACCAAATAATTCTTAATATTTTTATGGCGGTTTACTCTACGAATTATAGATTTTATTAGAGAATTCTAAAAAGTTCTTGAATTTTTATCAAAGAATTCTGCAAAACTATGAATTTTTTTCAAAAAATTTGAGATATTTCAAATCCAAAATTTCATCAAAATTCTATCATTTACTATTTTTGTTTTTTTAGCATTTTTGAAATCTTTTTTTTTCCTATTTCACCTATCCAAATTGTCAAAAAATTTAAAATATTTTTGTGGTGCTTTTCTCTACGGATTACAGATTTTATTAGAGAATTTTGAAAAGTTCTTCAATTTTTATTAAGAAAAATAAAGATATTTGAAATACAAAACATTTACAGAATTCCATCCGCCTTTTGATTTTTTTTTGTATTTTTGATATATTTTTTCTATTTTACCTGTCTATAGTTGTCAAAAAAATTTTAAAAATTGTGTGTTGTTTTATTGTTTGGATCGAAGATTTTATCAAAAAATTATGCAAAACTATGGTTTTTTTTTTTCAAAAAATTTAAGATATTTGAAATCCAAAATTTCACCAAAATTGTATCGTTTACTTATTTTTTTATTTTTAACATCTTTTTTATCTATTTCACAAATCCAAAGTGGTCAAAAAATTATGAAATTTTTTGTAATGTTTTATTGGAATTATTAGAGATTTTATTAAGGAATTTTGAAAATTTCTAGAAGTTCTTTTAAAAAAATATAGATATGTAAAATAATTTTTTTTTTCAAAATTACACGGTATACTATTTGTCTTTTTTAAGTTTTTTATGATTTTTGACACTTTCTATTCTGTAAATTTTTATGTTCTTTTATTTTATGGATTAGGGATTTTATCAAAGAATTCTAAAAAAAATATAGACATTTGAAATCCAAAATACTTCATAAATTCCATCGTTTACTATTTTTTTTTTAGCATTTTTCATATCTTTTTTTTTTCTATTTCACCTATCCAAACTTGTCAAAAAATTCTAAATATTTCTGGGGTGCTTTATTCTACGGATTATAGGTTTTATCAGAGAATTCTGAAAAGTTCTTGAATTTTTATTAAGAAAAATAGAGATATATGAAATACAAAACATTTTTAGAAATCCACCATTTACTATTTGCTTTTTGATTTTTTTTGTATATTTTACATCTTTTTTCCTATTTTACTTGTCTATAGTTGTCAAAAATTTCTTAAAACTTTTGTGTTGTTTTATCGTTTAGATCAGAGATTTTATCAAAGAATTCTGCAAAACTATGGGTTTATTTTTTCAAAAAATTTGAGATATTTGATATCCAAAATTTCACCAAAATTCCATCGTTTACTATTTTTTTTATTTTTTTTATCATTTTTAACATCTTTTTTTCTATTTCACAAATCCAAAGTTGTCAAAAAATTATGATATTTTTTGTAATGTTTTATTGTAAGGATTAGAGATTTTATCAACGAATTCTGAAATTTCTAGAAGTTCTTTTAAAAAAATATAGATATGTGAAATAATCTTTTTTTCAAAATTCCACGGTTTACTATTTTTTTTTAATTTTTTTATGATTTTTGGCACTTTCTTTTCTATTTCATCAATCTACACATGCAAAAAATTCTGCAAATTTTTATGTTCTTTTATTTTATGGATTAGAGATTTTATCAAAGAATTTTAGAAAATCATGGAACATTTTTCTAAAAAATATAGACATTTGAAATCCAAAATTCTTCATAAATTCTATCGTTTACTATTTGTTTATTTAGAATTTTTGACATCTTTTTTTTCTTATTTCATCTATCCAAACTTGTGAAAAAAATTTAAATATTTTTGTGGTGCTTTATTCTACGGTTTATAGATTTATTAGAGAATTCTGAAAAGTTCTTGAATTTTTATTAAGAAAAGTAGAGATATTTGATATATAAAACATTTTCAGAATTCCATCGTTTACTATTTGCTTTTTGATATTTTAGTATTTTTGACATCTTTTTTTCTATTTTACCTGTCTATAGTTGTCAAACAATTCTTAAAATTTTTGTCTTGTTTTATTGTATGTATCAGAGCTTTTAACAAAGAATTCTGCAAAACTATTGTTTTTTTTTTTCAAAAAATTTGAGATATTTGAAATCCAAAATTTCACCAAAAATTTCATCGTTTACTATTTCTTTTTTTTAAGCATTTTTGACATGTTTTTTTTCTATTTCATCTATCCAAAATTGTCAAGAAATTATGGAAATTCTTGTAGTGTTTTATTCGAAGGATTATAGATTTTATGAACGAATTCTTAAAATTTCTAGAAGCTCTTTTTAAAAAATATAAATATGTGAAATATTTTTTTTTTCAAAATTCTGCAGTTTATTATTTGTTATTTTTTTATTATTTTTGACATCTTTTTTTCTTTTTTACCTGTCTATAGTTGTCCAAAAATTCTTAAATTGTTTTTGTTGTTTTCTTGCATGGATTAGAGATTTTATCAAAGAATTCTGCAAAACTATGGTTTTTTTTTTCAAAGAACTTTGATA